>Ga0224555_1000073_pt1 | contig 125592 bp, 117 predicted proteins | sample 714S23034metaG_FD_180687 | JGI IMG/M metagenome (GOLD analysis project Ga0224555, IMG submission 180687) | Peat soil microbial communities from Stordalen Mire, Sweden - 717 S2 30-34 | ecosystem: Environmental > Terrestrial > Soil > Wetlands > Peat | place: Sweden: Norrbotten County, Stordalen... | reverse complement strand
CTTTGGTACAGAAGGTAGACGAGTGCGATCAGGGCAAGCGGAGTTGCCTCGACGAAGCCGTGCAGGTTGGCAGGAAGAAGCGTCGGGAAGACGTCACAGGCGAGCAGCAGCGCAACACAGACCATCGAGACGACTCCCAGAAGGACTGGGACTGATCTGTGGTCTGGATCGATACGGGTGTACATGGAGTTAAGGGTATCGTAAAACCGCGGAGGCATGGCCTTGTGCGAAGCAGGCGATTCGCGGCGCGCGCTGCGGCGGTATATGATTTGGCTATCGGGTAGCCGTCGGGGTGCGTCTAATCCTGACCGGCGGCCTGGGGAAGTCCGGAGTTCGCGCAAGAGACCGGCCCCGTGGAGATGCTGCGAAATATGCCTAAGATTCCGAAGATTCTGCTGCTCGCGGTGTCGGTTGCCCTGGTGCTGACGGTTTTTCTGGGGGTGAACTCCAACGGCGTGAGCGCTGCCGCGACGGGGCAGGACGGTGCCTACAACCAGATGAAGGTATATGCGGAGGTGCTGCGCCATATCCAGACGGATTATGTGACGGACCCCAACATTCCGGCGGTGACCAACGGCGCGCTGCGCGGGCTGCTGGAGTCGCTGGACGCGGATTCCAGCTACCTGTCGCCGGAGGACTACAAGATCTACAAGGCGGACAGGGGCGGCAACGCGCAGGCGGGGATCAACGTCTCCAAGCGCTATGGCTACGCCACCGTGGTGTCGGTGGTGCCGGGCGGCCCGGCGGACAAGGCCGGCCTGGTGGATGGCGACATCCTGGAGGCGATCGAAGGCCAGGACACGCGCGACATCTCGCTGGCCATGATCCGGCTGATGCTGGAGGGCGCGCCGGGCAGTACGCTGACGGTTGGCGTGGTGCGCTCCAGCAGGAGCGAGCCGGACAAGATTTCCATGACGCGCAGTCTGCAGGCGCCGCCTCCGGTTGCAGAGTCGCTGTACGAGAACGCGTCGATCCTCTACCTGAAGCCGGAGGTTCTGGACCACGACCACGTCTCGGAGCTGGAGACCAAGCTGAAGGGGATGCAGAAGGCAGGCAACAAGAAGGTGCTGCTGGATCTGCGCGATGTGGCGGCGGGCGACATGGCGGAGGCGGTGCGGCTGGCCAACTTCCTGCTGAAGAGCGGGACCATCGCGACGCTGGAGGGTCAGAAGTTCCCCAAACAGGTGTTTACGGCCGACCCGGCCAAGACCATCCAGGCAACGGCGCCCGTGGTGGTGCTGGTGAACCGCGGGACGGCGGGGCCGGCGGAGCTGGTGGCCGCGGCGCTGCTGGACAACAAGCGCGCCGACGTGGTGGGCGAGAGGACCTTCGGCGAAGGCACCCAGCAGAAGACCTTCGATCTGCCGGATGGCGCGGCGCTGATCCTGTCGGTGGCCAAGTACGAGTCGCCTGACGGCAAGAAGCTACAGGACGACGGCGTGACGCCGGATGTTCTGGTGGCCTCCGGGCTGGATGACCAGGTGGCCGTGGATGAAGAGGCACCGCCGCAGGCCGCTGCTCCAGCGCCCGTGGCGAAGAAGCCCGGCGCGCAGGTGGATGAGCCGCTGACCAAGGCGCTCGACCTTCTCAAGGGCAAGACGGCTTAGGCAATTTACGGCCACGCGTGAGAGCAGGGGGGTACCCCCCCTCTTTTGCGTGCTTACTAACGTCTTTGGAACCAACGAGATGCGAGTTTGGGCCTGCAAAGGTTTGATTCCGGGTTACTTATAGCTATCAATAAGAAAATAAATGGTTTCCTCCGTGGTGCGGTTTCGGGCATGAAAAACCCCGGCGCGCTGCCGGGGTTTCCCTTGTTTTCTCTACTACTTCTATTTTACAGGATGGGGCATAACTACTATGCCAACTATTTTTTCTGGCTATGTGGCTGATATTGCATTGGTTGATGGAGATTTGGAGGGTTGAGGGGCTTGACACGCTGTTTTTGGGCGGAAAACGGGGAAATTATTTTCAGGATCTGCGATTGCCCACGAGGAAAGACCGAACTGGCGTATCGGGAGACGCGGTTTGTGACGCGCTCGTGGGACTAGCCGATGTCGGACTCTTCGGCGGCACGCCACGCGTCCCTTCCGACGATGCGGCGGGTGATGGCCTTGTCCATCTGCATCCCTTCGTGCCAGAGGCCCAACTTGCGGTAGTGTTCTTTGGTCATCTCCCAAGCGGCCGCGTGCCGCTCGTTGGGCGTCCGGCTGACCCAGTACTCCACTCTCTCCTGCTCGCTGAGAGCTTCGAGTTCCTGAAGGGTCTTTAGTCTCTCTTGCATTCGGATGACCTCTACTGATTCTACCGCGCCCTCTCCAAGTCGCCCAAGAGCCTGATGCGGATGCTCAGCGCGGAGGGAAACCCGCAGGCGCGCAACCTCTTCGAGATGGTCGCCACCCTGCAAAAGCTCGAAGGCACCGTCCTCGAAGTCCACGCCGCTGCCGCCGCGTGAGACAAATTGAGCACTCGTCAACCGACAAAGGGTATTCTGACCGCATGGAGAAATTCTTTTATCGGTTCCGATCTACAGATAGGCTGCTCGACGGATCGCATGAACTTGAGCAGCAAGAAATCTTCTTTGCATCTCCAAAAGAATTGAACGACCCATTAGATGGCTTCAAGGACATTGTCTGGAGAGGCGACGAGATACTTTGGTCCAATCTTTTGAAACATTACATGCTTTGCCTGATGCATACAGCCATTGGCCCGTACATATCCCCAGATCATATCTTCGCTGATAGTGAATGCTTCATTTTTGCAAATCAAGGGACTTTCCCAACCCCCGAATTCGGCATGTTGTATGACAAGATTTGCCAGATGTTTTTTCAGCATGAAGACATTGCGAATCTGCCTGCATTGTTAGCTTCCCGCAACAGTTCGATCAGACGCGACGAACTCACCACATATCTCCGAATGGTGCATCTCCATGCGCTGAATGCCGTACTGACAGGCATGGAAGAAGCCAACTGTTCACCTGTGCGGCCGAAAGACGATCCTGTCCGTGCTGCGAGTTTGAAGCCGATTCCGTGCTGCGAAATATTGAACAAATGGAGTCTGCTAGAACGGGATAATCCGGACAAACCCGGTATCGTTGAAGTTCTTACTGCATCGGCTGAAGGCGTTGCGATGCAATTTAACCTTATTTCTGAATACAACGGTACTTCATTGAGATACGTTACTGCTTGGAAGTTTGTTGTGTCAGAATTTACGCGGAAATATGTGGAAGAACTGGAACAGTTGTTGTATCGAGAATGTCATACAGCATGTTTTGTCGAAGATCACACTCAGGCTGCAATGTGGGGAAACTACGGCGATGGGCACAAAGGAATCTGCCTCAAATTTAAAGCAAGTTCAAATTCAAGTGGCGCACCATCCCTCAAACTAAACCAAATTTGTGGATGTAGGGGCGACAAGAGCGGGTCAACTCCTGTCTATGGCGATGTGGCACATGAATTCTGCAAGGTTGAATATGTTCCACAATTTATAGAAATAGACTTTTTCTGTTCCCTTGGGCGGCTAACAGGGCCAATGCTTCGTTACTGGTTTTACGATTCTGCTGGAAACGCAAGTTATTCAGTCCAAGGCATCTTGTCGGAATCCGATAGATGGCGTGAACAATATTGGAAACAGTTTGATAGGGCAATCACAACAAAGTTGAAAGACTGGGCTCACGAAAATGAGTTCAGGCTTACATACATCACTGACTCTACAGACCCGCCAGCAAGAAAACTCAAATACAATTTCGAAGATCTTCAGGGAATCATCTTCGGAATCAAAACCTCAACTACAGACAAACTCAAGATTATGCATATCATTGAGAACAAATGTCGGAAGGAGGGTCGAAAGGATTTCGAATTTCATCAAGCCTATTACTCGCGCTTGAAAGGTAAAATCGAGACTACCAAACTGAGCCTCCTAAAGTTTGCATGAAGAAGAAAACCTCTACGGAATGACAAACAAAAAAAGGCATCCTTTGCGGGATGCCCTCTTTGGTTTGCGAAGCGGATGTTGTACGGACTACAGGCCCTTCTTGACGAGGAAGAGGATGAGGTCCTTGACGCGGCTGGAGTAGCCCCACTCGTTGTCGTACCAGGCGATGATCTTGCCGGTGTTGCCGACGACCTTGGTGAGCTTGGAGTCGAAGGTGCTCGACATGGGGTCGCCCTTGAAGTCGGAGCTGACCAGCTCTTCTTCGGTGTAGGCGAGGATGCCCTTGAGCGGGCCCGCAGCAGCGGCAGCCTTCATGGAGGCGTTGATGGATTCCGCCGTGATCGGCTTCTCGGCGACGAAGGTCAGATCGACGACCGAGACGTTGGGCGTGGGGACGCGGATGGCGAAGCCGTCCAGCTTGCCGGCCATCTCCGGGATGACCAGCTTGAGGGCCTTGGCGGCTCCGGTGCTGGTGGGGATCATGGAGAGAGCGGCGGCGCGGGCGCGGCGCAGGTCCTTGTGCGGCGTGTCCAGGATGACCTGATCGTTGGTGTAGCTGTGGATGGTGGTCATAATGCCCGATGCGATGCCAAAGGTGTCGTTGAGGACCTTGACGACCGGCGCGAGGCAGTTTGTGGTGCAGGACGCGTTGGAGATGATGTTGTGCTTGGCGGCGACGTACTTGTCGTCGTTGACGCCGAGGACGATGGTGAGGTCCTCGTTCTTGGCCGGGGCGGAGATGATGACCTTCTTGACGGTGGTGCCGAGATGCGCCTTGGCCTTCTCCGCGTCGGTGAAGAAGCCGGTGGACTCGATGACGATCTGTGCGCCGACGGAGGCCCAATCGAGCTTAGCCGGGTCGCGCTCGGCGAAGACCTTGATCTTCTTGCCATCGACGGCGATGAAGTCCTCGCCGTGGGTGATCTCGTTCTTCAGGTTGCCGAGGATGGAGTCGTACTTGAGCAGGTGGGCGAGCGTGGCCGGGGTGGTGAGGTCGTTGACGGCGACAAACTCGATGTCTGGGTTGCCAATTGCGGTGCGGAAGACGTTGCGTCCGATGCGGCCGAAGCCGTTAATGCCAACTTTTACAGCCATTTTCGCTTGCTCCTGTGGGTTTCTCGGTGAGGATTGGAAGGCCCGTACGTGCGGTGGATTCGAGCTCCCCAACTCCTGTTGAAGATGAATTCCGTGTTTTGGTCGTCAATCCGATGCTAGCACCTGGGTTGGGGCGGTGCAACGAATTGGCCTTCAAACGGGCGTGTTGTGTGATCGAAATCACATGCGAGATGCCAAATCGGAACGGAAGTTTACAGAGCGGCGCGTCGTTTCGCAGATGGCGTCTGTGGGCTCGCCGGTGTTGTCGCAGGAGGTGGGTGGGGTGTCCGGCTTGGTGCGGCGGATTTGCCGCAGACATGCCGCTCATGTTACAAGCGTGTCTATGCGCAATGTGCGCGATTGGATGCGCGACATCATGAGAAGACGTTCCAGACGTGGCCCGAACGAATCGGAGTCCACGGGGAAGAGTGGGCAGGAACTGCCCTCGAATCAACAGGCTCCGCTACGGCCCGACTACCCGGACGCGTTGCCGGTCGCCCCGACCGAGCCGGTGGGCAAGGCTGCGCCAGCGATGCCAGTAGAGCAGCCGGTGAAGCCGGTGCGTTCTGCCCGTCCGCCGAGGCCACAGGCTGCGGCGGCTGAGCCATCCGCACCGCAGAAGACGATGATAGTGGAGACGCAGCCGGATGAGATGGCTACGCCGCCCGAGGAACAGACGGCGATCTCGGCCAGGGAGCCGCGCGGCTATGTGGTGCTGGCCATCGGGCTGCCCGGTTCGGGCAAGACGACGTGGTACAAGCGCCGCGGCGTCGCTCCGCTCTCCAGCGACCTGCTGCGCAGTCTGCTCTTCGACGACATCACGGAACAGCGCTACCAGGGGCTTGTCTTTTCCACGCTGCGAAGTTTGCTGAGGGCGCGGCTGATCGCCAAGATGCCGTGGAACTACGTCGATGCGACGAACCTCAGCACCCACGAGCGCAAGCAGTGGATCAAGATGGCCAAGAGCTTCGGCTACGAGGTGCAGGCGGTGTTCTTCGACGTGCCGCTGGCGGTGTGTCTGGAGCGGAACTCCAAGCGCGACCGCCAGGTCACCGACGAGGTGATGCACAAGATGGCCGAGCGGTTGAAGCCGCCCACCTTCAAGGAAGGCTTCGAGAAGATCACCGTGGTGCGCGTCAAGGGCCACCCCGGCACGCTTCCGGTGACCACCGGCGGCAATGAGGAGTCCTCCGCGGAGAACGAGCCGGCGGAGTAGAGGCGCGCAGAGAGCGCCGGATTGAGCGAGGGGCCGTGCTCTTCCAATGGCTGCAGGGCGTGCTGGATCAATCGCTGAACGCGGCGCTGTTTGCGCTGCTGATGCTGAGCTATGTGACGCCTCCCGTGCTGACCGCAATCCTGCTGTGGAAGCGCAGAGTGTGGCGGCCGGATGTGGCTGCATGGCGCTGGTGGGTGTGGCACGTTGGACTGGTGCTGGGCGCGGTGTCGGCGGTGGCAGTGCCGATTTTTCTGCTTGGGATACAATTTCTCTCCGCAACAGCGAAGCAGCGATGGTTTATCGACGCGGGAATGAAAGGGATGTTCTACGCGCTCGCAATCTCTCCGGTCGCGGTAGTTCTGTTCGGCTTTGGCGGGGGCAGACAACGCTGGATGGGAATGGTCTCCGCGATGATTTCGTTTGTTGCGCTGTTTATCTCGCTACTGGCGGCTAGTACCTGAGGCAGATTTCACAAGGGTGTTTCGCGCGGGTGAATTCTCCGGCGCACGAGTGGGCCACGGGTGGCGCGAAGGGGCATCTTGCATCCGCGGGTTCCCATCGGGGGCAAAACAACATATTCTGTGTGTATGCCAAAGCTCTCCATCCGCGACCTCGACCTTGCCAACAAGCGCGTGCTCATCCGCGTCGACTTCAACGTTCCGCTGAAGGATGGCGTCATCACTGACGACACGCGCATTCGCGAGACACTGCCCACGCTGGAGTACGCGCTGCGCCACCAGGCCAAGGTCATCCTCTGCTCGCATCTGGGACGCCCAAAGGGCAGGCCGGTGGAGGCGATGAGCCTGCGCCCCATTGCCACGCGCCTGCGCCAGTTGCTGGACAAGCTCTTCAACGAGTCGGAGAACGTGGCCTTCTCGCCCGACTGCGTGGGCGAGGTTGCCAAGGAGATGTCGCGCGAGCTGGAGTCCGGCCAGACGCTGCTGCTGGAGAACCTGCGCTTCCACAAGGAAGAGGAGGCCAACGATCCGGCCTTCGCCAAGCAGCTCGCCGAGCTGTGCGACGTGTACGTCAACGACGCCTTCGGCAGCGCGCACCGCGCCCACGCTTCCACCGAGGGCATCACCCACTTCGTTGCGCAATCGGCCGCCGGCCTGCTGATGGAGAAGGAACTGAACTTCCTGGGCAAGGTGCTCACCGAGCCGGACCGTCCCTTCGTCGCCATCATCGGCGGATCGAAGATCTCGGGAAAGATCGACGTGATCGACAACCTGCTGGACAAGGCCGACACGCTGCTGATCGGCGGCGGCATGGCCTACACCTTCCTCAACGCGCTGGGCCAGGCCACCGGCAAGTCGCTGATCGAGGCGGACAAGGTTGACGTCGCCAAGGCGGCGCTGGAGAAGGGCAACGCCAAGGGCGTCAAGCTGCTGCTGCCCGTTGACCACGTTCTCGCCGACAAGTTCGCCGCCAACGCCAAGACGCAGATCTTCAGTGGCAAGGGCGCGTTCCCCGCCGACTGGATGGCGCTGGACATTGGCCCCGCGACGATCGATCTTTTTGCCAAGGAGATTGCCGACGCGCGCACCATCCTGTGGAATGGACCGATGGGCGTCTTCGAGCTGGCGCCGTTTGCGCACGGGACGAATGCGATTGCCGAGCTGGTGGCGGCCAACAACGACGCAACCAGCATCGTGGGCGGTGGAGATTCGGTTGCCGCGGTGCATCAGGCTGGGGTGGCGGACCGGATCACCCACATCTCCACCGGTGGCGGCGCATCGCTCGAATTCCTCGAAGGCAAGACCCTGCCGGGAGTGGCCGCGCTCACCGACAAGTAATCACTCGGAGATGGCGCCCATGCAGGCAGCGTTCGCCTTTGGCAAGACAGGTCTGACGGTCTCTCTTCCCGACGGGCCGCGCTACTCGGTCGTCGAAGGACGTTCGGCAGGCGCGCTGGCGGACACAGCCGCGGCCATCTGCGCGGCGCTGGACAATCCCATCGGTTGTCGGCCGCTGGTTGAACTCGCGGCGGGCAAGCGCACGGCGGCCATCTCCGTCTGCGACATCACGCGACCCGCACCCAACCATCTAACGCTGCCGCCGCTGCTGGAGCGGCTGCACGCGGCGGGCATTCCCGTGGACGGCATCACGATTCTGATTGCGACCGGCCTGCACCGGTGCGCGACCACTGAAGAGATTCGGGCGATCCTCGGCCCGAAGATCGCCGTGCGCTACCGAGTCGTCAACCACGACGCGCGCGCGTTGGCCGACCATCGCTGGCTGGGCGTGACCGCCAGCGGAACGCCGGTGTATATCGACCGCCGATTTATAGATGCCGAGCTGCACATCACGCTCGGCTTCATCGAGCCGCACTGGATGCTCGGCTTCTCCGGCGGGCGCAAGCTGATCGCGCCCGGCCTGGCCGCCGAGCAGACGATCCAGGTGCTGCACTCGCCGCGCTTCATGCGCGAGCCGCTGGCCAGCGAGGGATCCATCGACCACAATCCGCTGCACGCCGAGCTGCTGGAGGTGGTGCGCATGGCGCGCCACGACTTTCTGCTGGACGTGGCGCTTACCCAGCAGCGCGCCATCTGCGGCGTCTTTGCCGGCGCGCCGGAGCAGGCCCACGCCGCGGGAGTCGACTTCGTTCGTTTGTCCACGAGGACGCTGGTGCCGCAGTTCTTCGACGCGGCCATCGCCAGCGCCGCCGGACATCCGCTGGACCTCACCTTCTACCAGTCGCTCAAGGGCGTCCACGCCGCGCACCACATCGTCCGGCCCGGCGGCAGGATTCTGCTCCTATGCGAGTGCGCCGAGGGCATCGGATCGCCGGAGTTCGCCGCGATGCTGCGCGGCTACGCGGGACCGCAGCAGTTCCTGAACCAGATTGCGAGCGCGCCGGTCGTCATCGACCAGTGGCAGTTGGAGAAAATTGCGCTGGCCGGACTCAGGAACGAGATTTTTATTTACACTCCCGGCGTCGCGCCGGAACAGATCGGCGCACTGGGCGAGCACTGCTTCGCCGATGTAAACCAGGCGGTCGCCGCGCTGCTCGACAGACTGCCAACAGGCGCGCGTGTCGCGCTCATCCCCGAAGGGCCGTACGCCTTCGCGCAGGTGGCCGAATGAGCGCTGACATGGCAAGCCTGAAAGACATAGCGCGCGACCTATTCGAGCAGGCGCTGGAAGATTGCAGCATCGAACGCGCCTTCGACCGCAAGCTGCGAGTGGTCGTCGATGCGGAGGGCGCGCGGCTTGTGGTGGAGGGCGGCGAAGCGATTGCTCTTGACCGGCTGCGGCGAGTGCGTGTTGTATCGGCGGGGAAGGCTGCTGCGGCGATGCTTAATGCGTTGCTGGTGCGGCTGCGGTTGCCGAGTACGTGTGAGCTGCAAGGAGTGCTGATCGCGGCGCAGCGACCGGAGAATCTGCCAGCGACGATTCAGTATTTCTGCGGCGGACATCCGGTGCCGAATGAGGCGTCGTTCGCCGGAGCGCGCGCCGCGCTTTCACTTCTACACGCACCCGACGCCACCACACCAGACGCCGCGCTCTGCATCTTCCTCATCAGCGGTGGTGCCTCCGCCATGATGGAGCTGCCGCTGGACGAAGCAATCTCGCTCGACGATACGGTTGCGTTCCACCGCGCGCTGGTACACAGCGGAGCGTCGATCGTCGAGATGAACTGCGTGCGCAAACACTTCTCCGCGGTGAAGGGAGGGCGGCTTGCGCTGGCCGCGGGCGCGGCGCGGACGCTCTCGCTGCTGGTCTCCGACGTGCCTCCGGCGCATCTGGACGCGCTCGGCTCCGGGCCTACGATTGGCGATTCGACCACGGTTGCTGAATGCCGCGAGATTCTTGCGCGGTACAACCTGATGGAGCGATTTCCTGCGTCGGTGCGGCGATTTTTTGCGTCGCCGGAGTTGCCGGAGACGCCCAAGCCGGATGAACTGACTGCTCGCATCTGCAAGCTCGTAGACAGCGACGAGATGGCAGAGGCCGCGCGTGGGTACGCAGAGCGGCTCGGATTTTATGCAGTCATCGACAACGCTTGCGACGACTGGAGCTATGACGCGGCTGCTGATTATCTGCTCGACCGCCTGCGCCAGCTTCGCCGCGAGCATTCGCGCGTCTGCCTCATCTCGGCGGGCGAGGTCACGGTTCGCGTGGACGCATCGTTCGCGAGCGCGAAAGGCGGGCGGAATCAGCACTTCGCGCTATATATGGCTACGCAATTGTGTGATGAAGATGGGCCGGTTGCGGTGCTCTCGGCTGGGTCCGACGGCATCGACGGCAACAGTGACGCGGCGGGCGCGATTGTGGATGAGCACATAATCGATTGCGACGCGACTCGCGATTCTGCGCTGCGCGCGCTGGCTGAGTTTGATTCGTCTTCGTGGCTGAGCCGAGCAGGCGCGACGGTGGTCACCGGCCCCACCGGCCACAACCTGCGCGACCTGCGGATTCTGCTGGCGGACGATGGTTTATGAGGACTTCGTCCAGCTATGGGCTTTGAACTGTGAGCTATGAGCGTGGGCGGGGTAAACTTGAAGCATGATCGACGATCTGGAATACCGATACTCCCCGGTGCGCGAGCGGGTTCGCGAACTGCGGGAGTATCTTTGACTCGGGCCGCCTGAAGCGCGAACTGGCAGTCATCGAAGAGAAGATCGCCGACCCCACCGTGTGGGCAGATGCGGTGCGTATGCAGCCGTTGATGCGCGAGCGCAAGCGGCTGGAGACGCTGCTGGCCGACGACGCCGAACTCCTCCGCCGCTCCGACGACATCGAGGCCTACTTCGAGCTTGCGAAGGAAGGCGAAGCCACCGAGCCCGACCTCGAACGCGAGATTCCCGCGCTGGTCGAGTTTTCGGAGAAGCTCGAATCGAAGACCATGCTCTCCGGCGAGACCGATGCGCTGAACGCCATCGTCACCGTACATCCCGGCGCGGGTGGGACGGAAAGTCAAGACTGGGCCGAGATGCTGATGCGCATGTATCTGCGCTGGGCGGAGCGGCAGGGCTTCCGCACCAACATCCACGAGATTCAGGATGGCGACGAGGCGGGCATCAAGTCGGCGACCTTCACCATCACCGGCGAGTTTGCCTACGGCCTGCTGAGCGGCGAATCGGGCGTACACCGGCTGGTGCGCATCTCGCCGTTTGATTCGGCCAAGCGGCGGCATACCAGCTTCGCCAGCGTATTCGTCAGCCCGGAGATCGACGAGACGATTGTGATCGACCTGAAGGTGGAAGACCTGCGCATCGACACCTACCGCTCCAGCGGCAAGGGCGGGCAGCATGTGAATACCACCGACTCAGCCGTGCGCATCACGCACATCCCGACGGGCCTTGTGACGGGATGCCAGAATGAGCGCTCGCAGTACAAGAACAAAGATCAGGCGATGAAGATGATGCGGTCGAAGCTCTATGAGTACGAGCTGGACAAGAAGAAGGCGGCCACGCGCAAGATTGAAGACACGAAGCTGGAGATCGGCTTCGGCTCGCAGATTCGCAGCTACGTCCTGCAGCCGTACCGCATGGCCAAAGACCTGCGCACCCGCGTGGAAGTGGGCGATGTGGACCGCGTGCTCGACGGCGATCTGGAGCCCTTCATCCGCGGCTATCTGCGCATGAGGCGCGAAGGAAATTTCCCGGCCGCAATCGAGGACGACGAGATCGCATAGTCACGAGGAGCCGAAGAGATGCGGGGGGATACCGTGAGAGTTCGACGAACTGTTCTTGCGCTGCTGCTGACGATCTTCGGCGTTGCCGCCGCCGCGAACGCGCGCGCGCAGATTGCGCTGGCCGGCGACGGTGGCCCGGGCCCGGCGAAGGCGCAGCACCTGACCGCGGAGTTGATCGCGCTCGGCCCGTCGATAGCGCCCGGCGGCACGCAGCAGGTCGGCCTTGTGCTCACGATGGAAAAGCACTGGCACGTCTACTGGATCAACCCGGGCGACTCCGGCGAGCCGCCGAAGATCGCGTGGACGCTGCCTGCGGGCGTCAGCGCCGGGCCGATGCGCTTTCCCATTCCACAGCGGCTGCCGCTCGGCCCGCTGATGGACTTCGGCTACGAGGGTGAGGTCGCGTTTCCCGTGACGATCTCTGCCGCCTCGACACTGAGGCCGGGGCCGCTGCATCTGGACGCGCAGGTGAGTTGGCTTGTCTGCGCCGAGCTCTGCGTTCCCGGCAACGCGCATCTCGGCATCGACCTCGTCGTCCAGTCCGGAGCGCCGCAGGTGCCACTCGCCGGCGCGCTCGGCAATGCTCTTTCGCTGATTCCCAAGCCACTGCCCGCGGGCGCACAGTTCTCCGTCACCGGTGGAGCGCACCAGTTTGTGCTCACGCTGATCGACGGCAGACGCGAGACCAACGCGGAGTTCTATCCCGATCCCGCAGACCTCGCGCCGGACGGAACTCCCACGACCAACGCAATCGTCTATTCAGCGAATGAGCACGTCGAAGCGCGGCGCGATGGAGTGCGGCTCACTGTCGAGCGCTCGCCCGATCTCGCAACCCTGCCCGCGACGCTGCACGGAGTCTTCAAGCTCTCCGACACAGTGGCGTACGAAGTGACCGCGCCTGTGCTCCCCGGTGAGGCCGCGCCCGCAGGCAGCAGCTCCGCTACAAGCACGACTGCGATTGGCGCGATCGGCCTAGCCTTTCTCGGCGGCATTCTGCTCAACCTGATGCCGTGCGTCTTTCCCGTTCTTTTTTTGAAGGGGCTTGCGCTGGTGCAAAGCTCCAGCCAGAGTCGCGCGCATCTGCTGCGCCACGGCTTTATTTACGCGCTGGGAATTCTGCTCTCGTTCTGGGGGATTGTGGCCGTGCTGCTACTGCTGCGCGCCACGGGAGGCCACGCGGGCTGGGGCTTCCAGTTGCAGTCGCCCGTCTTCATCGCGCTGCTTGCGTCGCTGATCTTCCTGCTCGCGCTTTCGCTGGCGGGGCAGTTCGAGATCGGCCTCTCGCTCACCTCGGTGGGCAGCTCACTGGTCGATCGGCCTGACCATGGGGAAAGGAAGCAGAGCTACGCGGGCAGCTTCTTCACCGGAGTGTTGGCCACCGTAGTGGCGACTCCATGCACCGCCCCGCTGATGGGCGCGGCGATCGGATTCGCGCTGACGCAGTCGGCAGCGGTAACCTTCGCCGTCTTCACCGCGCTTGCGCTGGGACTGGCCGCTCCGTATCTTCTGCTGAGCTGGCAGCCGGCGTGGGTGCGCGTACTGCCGCGGCCCGGCGCGTGGATGGAGTTGCTGAAGCAGTGTACCGCCGTGCCGCTCTTCGCAACCGCGATCTGGCTGGCGTGGGTCTACGGCCAGTTGCATGCGGCCAGCGGAATTGCCAGCGGCGTGAACCAGATGGCGCTTCTGCTGCTCTGTTTCCTGTTGCTGGCGATTGCAGGATGGGCGCTGGGCCGATGGCCGGCGAAGTGGGCGAGCCGGATCGCGGCGCTCGTACTGATTGCGCTGGGGCTGGCCATTCCGCTCTCGCAGACGCGCAATGCGCCGCGGACAGAAGTTCCGGTTCAGTCAAGTGCAACGCAGCAGAACGCGGCGCAGGCAGGCGCGTCTGCTTCAAACGCAACCGCAGACGCGGTCCTGCTCTGGCAGCCGTACTCCGAGCAGGCGCTGGACGCTGCGCGCGCCGCGGGCCACCCAGTCTTCATCGACTTCACCGCCGCGTGGTGCCTCAGTTGCCAGTTCAACGAGCGGGCCGTGCTGCGCTCGGCGGATGTAGAGAACGCGTTGCGTACGCACAACTTTGTGCTGCTCAAGGCCGACTGGACCAACGGCGATCCCGGCATCACACAGAAGCTGGCCACGCTGGGCCGCGCCGGAGTGCCAACGTATGTCCTCTATCCCGCGACCGCTGGCAGCGCGCCGGATGTTCTGCCGGAGTTTCTGACCAAGGGGCTGGTGTTGGCGGCAATCGAGCGCGACGCAAAGCTGTAATGCGCAAAGCAATTATCTTTTCCGCAAATTGAAAGCCGGCTCTCCAGCACATCGCAATGAGAGTGCGGTAATTGGCCCCCCTGCATCCGGTCAGGGCAAGGCGAACGTGCCGGACGCGATCCTAAAGTCCCCCTCGTGCCGCGTCGATGAATGAAGTGCGGTCGTAATCCGTCGCGCAGTGTGATCGCTTCGATAGAAAGGGGCGCGGATGATCAGCCCCCGCATACGCATTCCATCCATCGTCCTTGCCGCAGTCCTGATTGCGCTGGCGATTGGCGCCGTCGCGGTCCATGCCTCTCCTGCCTGTCAACGCCTTGTGCGCACCTACATCACTGTGCCGGTGCGCAATCGTGTCAGCAAGGCAACCGCGCTTGCCTGGGCAAGATGGCGAACCGGCCATCCCAACTGGAAGTCCAATCCGAAGGTCCAGCGGCCACGGTATGCGATGACTACGCAGGAGGCCATGGACAAGGTGAACTTTGCCTGCGAGACCCCTGCCATCCCCTTCGAAGCCGACTCAGCCCGCACTCCGCTCGCCCTCTTAGCCCGCACTCCGCTCGCCCTAGAGGATACTTCCCCCGACGTCGATCTTCTTGACTTTAGCGAGTCGCCGATTGCCTTTCAGAGCGGGACACCATCTGCCTTCCCGGATGGAATACTGATGGAGGACATGCCATCCCAGGCTGGGGAAGTCATGCCGGATTCAGTTGCCAACTCGTGGCCATTCTCTGCAAGTTCCATCCCGCCCGTGCTCAGCAGCGGCCCACCGTCGATCGGTGTTCCGTCTTCGTCGACCGGCGTACCGTCTTCGCCACCCATCGTCTCTTCCGAATCGACGCCGGCCATCGGCGTGACTGCCGAGCCGTCCACCCTGCTGCTGGTCGCATCCGGCATTGGGGCAGGCTGGCTCTTTTGCAGACAAAGGCCGGGAAGCGTGAAGTAGATCGGCTTCGCCATTGTCATGGAGGGAAGACATACACCCCTCTCCGTCAGAATGTCTATTCTCGCTTGTGCTTGCCCTGGCGGATGCGCGCAACCTCGTCCATGCGCTGGGCCAGCAGCTTCTCGCGGCCCTCCTGTGTCGGGTGGTAGTAACGGCGGCCGGCGAGCGACGGCGGCAGGCACTCCATGTCGGCCACGCGCCCTTCCACATTGTGCGCGTACTGGTATCCCTTGCCATAGTCCAGCGACTTCATCAGCTTGGTGGGAGCGTTGCGCAGGTGCAGTGGGACGGGCTCCGCGGCGGTGGCTTCGATGTCGCCGCACACGGCCCCGTAGGCGGTGTAGACCGCGTTCGACTTGGGCGCGAGCGCCAGGTAGACGATGGCCTGTGCCAGCGCGAGGTCGCCCTCCGGCGGGCCCAGGAAGTGCATCGCGTCGCGCGCGGAGAGGCATAGGTTGAGCGTCTCGGGCGCGGCCAGTCCAACGTCCTCCACCGCCATGCGCACAATGCGGCGTGCGACGTACATGGGGTCTTCGCCGGCCTGCAACATGCGCGCCAGCCAGTAGAGCGAGGCGTCCACGTCGGAGTTGCGCACGCTCTTATGCAGCGCGGAGATGATGTCGTAGTGCTGCTCGCCCTTCTTGTCGTAGAGCAGAACGCGGCGCTGCAACGCCTCGGCGGCAATCTCCTTCGTGATGCGCCGGGCTGGTTCTTCGGCGGCCAGATTCGCCGCTACATCGAGCGCATTGAGCGCATTGCGCGCGTCGCCGCTGGCGTAGGACGCAATTGTCGCAAGCGCGTCTTCATCGGCTGCAACTCCAGACGCGCCGAGGCCGCGTGCTGAATTTACGCCGCGGGCGCTATCGCCGAGCGCGCGATCGAGCAGCGCGACGATCTGCGCCTCCGTCAGCGGCAGCAGCGTATAGACGCGGCAGCGCGAGAGCAGCGCGGCATTCAGCTCGAACGATGGGTTCTCGGTGGTCGCGCCGATCAGGCGGATCGCGCCGCGCTCCACATATGGCAGAAACGCGTCCTGCTGCGCCTTGTTGAAGCGATGGATTTCGTCGATGAACAGGATTGTGCGCGAACGGAATCCGGCGGCCTTCTCCGCGGCAACCATCACGGCCTTGATCTCCTTGATGCCGGACATGACGGCGGAGAATTCGATGAAGGTGGATTGCGTCATCGCGGCGATGATCTTGGCCAGGGTTGTTTTGCCGGTGCCGGGAGGCCCCCAGAAGATCATCGAGGTGGGATCGTCGTGCGCGATGGCGAGCGCGAGCGGCTTGCCCGGCCCCAGCAGATGCTCCTGCCCGACAAACTCGTCCAGCGTGCGCGGCCTCATGCGATCGGCCAGCGGCGCGTGGCTGGCCTGCGCTGCGACGTCGTCGGGAGTGGGGTTGAAGAGGTTCATGGAAGCAGGTTCGAGGTGCGAGGTTCAAGGTTCGAGGTGCGTTGCCGCGAGGCTTCCCGTTGCCGCGAGGCTTCCCGTTGCCGCGAGGCTTCCCGTTGCCGCGAGGCTTCCCGTTGCCGCGAGGCTTCATAGAGCAGCAGCGATCCGGCGACGGCCGCGTTGAGGCTCTCCACGCGGCCCGGTGTGGGAATCGTAATGCGCGCGTCGGCCAGCGAGAGAAATTCGTCTGCAAGACCCGCGCCCTCGTTGCCGATCATCAGCGCGCAGGCGCAAGCCAGGTCCGTCTCTGGTGCAGGAAGAACGACGCGCGCTTTCCGCGTAACTTCGGAGTTGGCTTTGGAAGCGATGTCAGAATCGGAGTTGGGCGCGACGGCGGCCAGCAGGCGCACGCCCCGCGACTTCAGAGTGATGAGCTGCTCTGCCGAAACCTGTACGACGGGAACGCGGAAGACCGACCCGGCCGAGGCGCGCAGGGCCTTCTGGTTCCACTCGCTCACCGTGCCCGCGGTGGTAAGAACGGCAGTCGCGCCGAATGCCTCCCCCGAGCGAATCAGCGTGCCCAGGTTTCCTGGGTCCTGCAGGCCCGCGGCAATCAGCAGCAGCGCGGCGTTATCGTTTGCGGGGAATGCGGACTCGATCTTCCAGACCGGCGGCACGAGCAGCGCAGCGATGCCTTGCGGGTGCTGCGTATCGACCGCGCTGGCGAAGACTTCCTCGGCGAGGACCATCAACTCCACTCCGCGCGGAAGCCACGCGGGCGGCGAGATGCGCTCGCTGAGGAAGATCGTCTTCAGCGGAAGTCCGCTGTCGAGCGCCTCGCGCAGCAGATTTTCGCCTTCGATGGCAACCAGTCCGCCGCTGAGGCGCGCATGTCCCGCAAAGGCCGCGCGAAGCTGCTTGACCCGCGCATTGGCGCGGCTGGAGACGAGGATCGGCTGCGTGTTCATCTAGCCAAATCTTACGCTGTCGACGACTCTCTCAGCTTGCGGCGCGATGGAGTCAGCAGGACAATTTCATCTCCTCGGCGATTCGCTCATTGCTCATGGCTCATCGCTCACAGTCGAACCGAAAATCACTCCCGCAAATAAACAGGTCGATTCTGGGCCGACGCGACACCGTCTCATGCAACGCGGTCGAACGACAAGGGCCGGATGCTATGAAGAGCGTCAATTGCACGCCAGCGCAGTCCAGATGGCCGCACCCGTCGGGCCGTTCGCGAGGGTTATGCTGAAATCAACAAAGTAGCCTGGGGTAACCTTTGTGTTGTCTGGCACGGGACACGTGGTACTCGGAGGACTTGCTGTTACTGTGCAGGTGAGCACCGTAGTCGCCTGATACGTTGGAGTTGTAGGTGTCGCTAGTTCACGCAGCGTCACCGTGGTCGATGTCAGCAATTGCGAGTAGACATTCAGCGCTGTCACGGTACATCCCGCAGGAACCCACGTCAGCATTGACGCGGACTCGCTCAGACTTGGACTTGCTGTCGAGTTGTTCACCGAATAGTAATCAACGGGATGTATTGGTGCTGCCTGATACACCGACACGAACGGAATCCCGCTGGTGCTGCCGCTGCCGCCGGTTCCGTTTTGTCCTGCCAGGCCCTGCGGTCCTTGTGGGCCAATTGCGCCGATGGCTCCTGCCGCGCCCTGTGCGCCGGTCGGCCCCGCGCCGCCCGCCTGTGCGATCACCGACCAACTCGACGAATTGACGTCCGGAGTGAGCGATGAGTTACTAGGCCCCGTGGCGATATAGGTTGAGGTCGGGTTGCCGTAGGTCACCGCATCGTTCGTCGAGTACTGCGTGTTTGGAAGCCATGCGCTGCGGAAGTTGACCCCTGGGGCTCCGGCTGCGCCGGTTGCTCCCGTCGCACCCGTTGGCCCCGTTGTGCCAACCGCTCCCGTTGTGCCGTTCGTCCCCGCTGCGCCGTTTGTTCCGGGAGTACCCGCCGCACCCTGCGCTGCCAGCAGACTCCAGTCCTCCGGGTTCACCCCCGGCGTGTTGCCACGGTTCGACGCGATCAGCGAGACGTAGCTCGATCCCTGCCACGCGACCGCGTCGTTCAGCGCGTAGTTGGTGTTCGAAGCGTACGTTCCTTGCCACGTCAATCCGGGTACACCCGCCGCTCCGGGTGCTCCATTCTGCGCGAAGAGCGTCCAGAACGTCGGCATTTGGCCGGGAGTATTTCCATGGTTGCTTGCTTGCAGCGAGACGTAGTCCGCGCCGTTATACGAGACTCCGTCCCCCAGCGCGTAGTTGATGCCGGACGAGTAGACGCCCTGAAACGTAAGCCCGACCGGCCCGGCAGGTCCTGTGGGACCAGCCGGGCCGCTCAATCCCTGCGCTCCGGTTGCGCCAGGAATCCCCTGCGCGCCCGCCTGCCCGGCAATCCCCTGATCTCCCTGATTTCCCTTCTCGCCTGGCGGCCCCACACTCCCCGGTGGCCCCTGCGGCCCGGCAGCTCCGGTCGCTCCGGTTGCCCCGGTCGGCCCGGCTGGCCCCTGCGCCGTCAGAGGTCCCCACTGCTGCGGGCTGAGGCTCGGCGTATTCCCATGGTTGCCGGCGATCAGCGAGGTGTAGCTCGCCCCCTGCCACAGCACCACGTCCCCCAGCGCATAGTTCGTCGTCGAAGCGTACGTTCCCTGATAGACGAACCCCGAAGGCCCCTGCGGCCCCTGTGCTCCGATCTGCGCCGAGGCCAGCACTCCCCAATACGTTGGACTCAACCCCGGAGTGTTGCCATGATTCGAGTCGGTCAACGAGATGTACGCCGACCCCAGATAGTTCACCACGTCGCTCAGCGCGTAGTTGGTCGTCGACGCGTACACCCCGGCGTATCCCAGCCCGGGAACTCCCTGCGGCCCCTGTGGCCCGGCTGGCCCCTGCGGCCCCGCCGGCCCGATCCCCGTTCCACCCTCGGCCAGCAGCCCCCACTGGGCCGGACTCAGTGCCGGCGTGTTGCCATGGTTCGACGCAATCAGCGAGATATAGCTAGACGGCCCATAGAGCACAATGTCGTTCAGAGCGTAGTTCGTCGTCGACGCGTACACCCCCTGGTAGGAGACCGCAACGGTTGGCGATCCGCTGCTTCCACTCGTGCCCGCCGCGCCTGCCGCAGCCAACAGTCCCCACTGGGCCGGACTCAGACCCGGAGTGTTCCCGATATTCGACGCGATCAGCGAGACGTAGCTCGATCCCTGCCACACCACCACGTCGCTCAGCGCGTAGTTGGTCGTCGAGGCGTACGTCCCCTGGTAATCCAGCCCGCTGCCGCTGCCGTTGCCCGCTGGCCCAGCCGGTCCTTGCGCCCCTGTTGCGCCTGTCGCTCCCGCTGGCCCAGTCGCCCCCGTAACACCCGCAGCCCCTGGAGCACCTGTCGATCCCGCCGGCCCAGTAGCGCCAGTCGCCCCCGCAGCCCCAGTTGCCCCGACCGGCCCGGCTGGCCCCTGCGCGGTCAGCACTCCCCAGTAAGTCGGGCTGAGGCTCGGCGTATTGCCGTGGTTGCCGGCGATCAGCGACGTATAGCTCGATCCCTGCCACACCACCACGTCGCCCAGCGCGTAGTTGGTCGTCGAGGCGTACGTCCCCTGGTAATCCAGCCCGCTGCCGCTGCCGTTGCCCGCTGGCCCAGCCGGCCCTTGCGCCCCTGTTGCGCCTGTAGCCCCCGCCGGCCCAGTAGCGCCAATCGCCCCCGCAGCACCAGTTGCCCCTGGAATCCCTTGCGGCCCGGTCGCCCCCGCAGCACCAGTTGCCCCTGGAATCCCCTGCGGCCCAGTCGCCCCCGCAGCTCCAGTCGCCCCCGCCGGCCCCGCATCCACCAGTTCCACATCGAGCGTCGCGGCGTGCGAACTCAGGTCGTTCTCCTTGCTATCGAACTGCACCATGGCAGTCCCAGCCGCAAGCGCCAGTCCATTGTTCGTAGCGGGCGAGCTGATCCATCCCTGCACCAGCGCGGTCACGTCCACCGCGACGAACGCCCCAGCCTGGTTCACCGGGAAGACTCCGGCTGCGCTGCCGATCGCAGGTTCGGTCGCATAGGTCACGCTATACTCGCCCCACGCCCCGTTGATCGGCGCGAATGTCACCAGCCCCGGCGTCGTCACCCGGTTGCAGTAGAGTCGCAGCACGGCGCGCGACACCTGACTCGCGGTCGTCCCTGCCGGCAACAGCGACAGGTCAAACTGAAGCAGAGTCGTATAGCCCCCGCCAACATTCAGATTCGAGATTGCCCCGCTATTCACAGTGGGCAGTGCGCTGTTCACATGCGCATCGGCCACCAGTGTCGGTTCAGTCCCCCATGCCGGTGGCGCCCACCACCACAACACACACCACAACAACACCGCCAAGCCCACGCCGGTCCGCGGAGCCACTCTCAAACCACGGTCAATTCCCGCTGCGTCCCCCCTGCACATCCCGGCTCCAGGCGACCCCAGTTGCGGAGTCGCTCTGTTCCGACCGATCCGAAAACCGGCCAGGGAGGTCCGCACCTGATTCAACGTTCCCTACTCGACGATTCACGCTGCCACGGGCCATCTGCTGGCCATGCAAACCCGTGGCACTCGACAGACTTGGATTTGTACCGTTTTAGGACACTCCAGCCTGAATAGCAAGCCTTTTCGTCTCATCCCTCCATCTTTGCCCTGTCCATACTCCCCACAATTGCCAACGGCCCCTTCGATTTCCCTTCTTGCCCGCCATCTCATAGACTGCAATCACCGGCCCAATCCGCGCGGAGACCCCAATAATCATGCCCAACCAAGCCCCCAATCAGCCCGGAACCCGCCCCACCCTCGACACTCTGGTCGACACTCCCCGCCTCGTCACCGCCTACTACTCCCTGCACCCAGACCCCGCCGTCCCAGCCCAGCGCGTGGCTTTTGGAACGTCGGGCCATCGCGGCTCGGCCTTCGCCGCCTCCTTCAACGAAGACCACATCGCCGCCATCACGCAGGGAATCGCCGATTACCGCCGGGCTAAAAAAATTACCGGCCCGCTCTTCCTCGCCAAAGACACGCACGCACTCTCCGAGCCTGCCTTCGCCACCGCGCTGGAGGTCCTCGCCGCCAACTCCATCGAAGTCTTCGTCGACGACCAGCTCGCCTACACCCCCACCCCCACGCTCTCCCACGCCATCCTCACCTGCAACGCAAAGCTCAACGGCGGCAAGACGCCTTCCCAGGCAATCCTCGAAAGCGCAGCGAGCGACGGCTCCCGGCAGTGGGCGGATGGAATCGTCATTACTCCCTCGCACAATCCCCCCGAAGACGGCGGCTTCAAATACAACCCGCCCAACGGTGGCCCCGCAGACACCACAGCAACCAAATGGATTCAGGACCGCGCCAATGAGTTAATCTCTGCGAAGCTTGCCGGAGTAAAGCGCATCTCCTACACCCGCGCCCTCAATGCCGCCACCACCCATCGCCACGACTACATCACCGCCTACGTCAACGACCTCGCCAACGTCATCGACTTCGCCCCTCTGGCCGGAACCACGCTGAAGCTGGCGGTCGATCCGCTCGGCGGCGCGGGAGTCCACTATTGGCCGCGCATCGCCGAGCGCTACAAGCTCCCCTTCCAGCTCCTCAACCCCTACGTCGATCCCACCTTCCGCTTCATGACCCTCGACTGGGATGGCCGCATCCGCATGGACTGTTCGTCTCCATTCGCGATGGCCAGCATGATCGCGAATAAAGATAAATTCGACGTAGCCTGGGCCTGCGACACCGACCACGACCGCCACGGCATCGTCACCCGCACCACCGGCCTGCTCAACCCCAACCACTACCTCGCCGTCGCCATCCAGTACCTCTTCACCCACCGCCCCGGTTGGAAGCAGAACGTCGGCATCGGCAAGACGCTGGTGTCGTCCTCCATCATCGACCGCGTAGCCAAGGGGCTTGGGCGGCCGATGCTCGAAGTCCCGGTAGGCTTCAAATGGTTTGTAGACGGCCTCATCGACGGCTCGCTCGGCTTCGTCGGCGAGGAGTCCGCCGGGGCCAGCTTCCTACGCCGCGACGGGGCTGTGTGGACAACAGATAAAGACGGCCTCATCATGGGGCTGCTCTCCGCCGAGATGACCGCCGTAACAGGCAAAGATCCCGGCCAACTCTATAACGACCTCACCGCGAAATATGGCAATCCGATCTACCAGCGCATCGACGCCGCTGCCACGCCGGAGCAAAAAGCCAAGCTAGCCAAACTCAGCGCCAAACAAGTCACCGCAACCACCCTCGCCGGCGAACCCATCACTGCCATCCTCACCGAAGCCCCCGGCAATCACGCGGCAATCGGCGGCCTCAAGGTCACAACCGAAAACGGCTGGTTCGCCGCCCGCCCCAGCGGCACCGAAGACGTCTACAAGATCTACGCCGAAAGCTTCAACGGCCAACCCCACCTCACCCAAATCCAAACCGAAGCCAAAGCCCTCGTCGCCGCCGCCATCGCCTAATCTGACTCAACTTTGACTACCCACCCCCTCGAAACGGTCTCATCGAAAACGTCTTGACAAAGTGTAATCGGTCGATTACATTCAATCTATGTTCTCGATCCGGCCGCTCCCTCAGTTCACCGCATGGATCGACGATCTGAAGGACGAGACGGTACGCGGCGTGATCGTGGCCAGAATCAAACGATTGGAGCGCGGATTGATGGGAGACGTTGCGCCGGTTGGTGATGGTGTTTCGGAGTTGAGAATCCACTTTGGCGCGGGCTGGCGAGTGTACTTCACCGAGCGCGGTACGCAGTTGATTGTGTTGCTTGTCGGGGGCTCGAAGCGCACGCAGAACAGAGACATCAAGCGCGCCAGGTCACTGGCCGCAATGCTGGATTGAGCGGAGGAGAAATCATGAGCAAACGCATCAAGGCAGCCGATCTACCCGAGTTCGACGCAGCGCATTATCTGGACAGCGAGACCTCCATCGCCGCCTACCTGACGGACATTCTGGAGGCCAACGATGCAGCCCTGTTGGCGGCGGCTCTCGGCGACATCGCCCGCGCGCGCGGCATGACGGAGATTGCAAAATCGGCTGGCATCACTCGCGAGGCCCTCTACAAAGCCCTGCGCCCGGACAGCGCCCCACGCTTCGACACCGTGAACCGCGTCTGCGCGGCGCTCGGTGTGCGTCTGGTAGCGCAAGCGGTTCATCCCTCCCCGGATGCGGTTGGGGTCTGAATTGCCGGGTGCCCCATCCATCGCGTCTTTGTCTCATGCGATGGGTGGGTATCATGCGCTCCCGCTTCCTCCAACACCTCGCATGAGCGCTGGAATCTGACCGTCCCCAGTGCTATCCTTGCGGTAGGAAGAATTCGCACCGCCGCTAGGAGGTACCCATGCCATCGGTCGAAAAGATCTCCATCGCGCTGCCGCCGGAGATGGTCGCACAGCTTCGTCAGGCCGTCGATACTGGCGAGTACGCCTCGTCGAGCGAGGTCGTCCGCGATGCTCTGCGCGACTGGACGCACAAGCGCCAACTCCAGCAGAACGGTGTCGCCGAATTGCGCCAACTCTGGCAGCAGGCCCGCGCCGACAATGCCCCAGGTCTTCCCGCCGACCCGATCCTCGACCAGCTTGAGCGCAAGTACCAGGCCCTGGCCGACGCCGCAGGCGCGACAAAATAATGCGCGTCGAACTCTCTCCCTGCGTCGAGGGCGACCTGGAAGCAATCGCCGACTGGATCGCGCAGGACAATCCGCGCCGCGCCGTCACCTTTATCCGTGAGATTCGTGAAACCTTCCTCAGGATCGGTGAAGGCCCCTTGCTCTATCAGCTTCGGCCCGAGATCGGAGAGGACGCGCGCGCAGCCATCGTTGGACGCTACCTCATCCTCTTCTGGACCGACGGTCAGTTCGTCCGCATTGAACGCGTCGTCTTCGGCGGACGCAACCTTCCCCCACTCTTTCAGTAGGCGCAGGCCGTTCGCCTGCTCACTCCGCCTCGATCTATCGCACAACTTGGAACTTATCCCAGGCAGTGTTGCACACCGGGCAGCGGTCGTGCTCGTCCGGCGTCTCCGAGGTATAGCCGCAGACCGGGCATACGAAGAAGTCGCGCGGCCTGGCGATCCACGCCTCCTTCGAACCAGCCTCCAGCAGCGCAATCGCCTCGCTGTAGAGCCGTGCGTGCGTCTTCTCCGCCTCCATCGCGTTGTGGAAGGTGCGGATGGCGGCGGCATTGTTGTGCGCCGTAGCTTCCGCCAGAAATCCCGGGTACATTGTGGCGATCTCGTACTGCTCGCCCGCCAGTGCCGCCTTCAGGTTCTCCAGCGTGCTGCCAACCGCGATCTCATGGATCTTGAACGCAACCTCTCCGCCTAGCTGCAAGATGACCCGTGCATGGTTGCCAGCGTGGATATGCTCCGCACGCGCCGCGGCGCGGAACAGGCTGGCGGCTCCGCGCAATCCATCCGCATCGGCCTTGATGGCAAAGGCGTTGTATTTGGCATTCGCATTCGACTCACCCTCAAGAGCGCTCAGTAAATTCCGGACCGTAACAACATTTTTCGTAGCGATTTCTGCCATGATCGACTCCTCCATAAACCCCCATAAGATACGCGCTGGCGGTAAATCGCTGTGACGCCGATTACATATGAGGATCGGAGCTCGGAGCGTGGAGAGTCCCGAGTCGAATGCGCTCTACTCACCGCCCGCGCCAGCTCCACTCCATCCCGCCCATCACGGTTCGCCCCTGCATCGGGACGCCGGCGATCTCCGCGTATCCCGTCCCGCTCAGGTTCAGCAGCCGCAGATAAGGCCGGATGCTGCCCGTATTCCGCGCCAGCCCCGCGTCCCACAGTGGATAGGCCGTGACACCCGTCTTCTGCACCACCTCAACCTGTGTGTGCGCCGAGACCTGTTTCCCCCAGGCTCCCGGCAGCTCCCCCGTCCATCCGAAGACCGCATTCTCGGCCGCATAGTTGAAGGCGTACTCCGACAGATAATTCGCCGGCAGATTGCCCGAGTGCGCCGCCGTATAGCTCAGGTCGATCCACTCAGTCGCGCCGAGCCGCACCCTCGCGCTTGCCTCCGCCCCGCTGATGTCCAGCGTCGGCACGTTGACCGCCTGCCACTGCTCGCCAGCGGTCAGCGGCAGCCGCTTCGAGTAGTCGATGGCATTCGTTTCCTGTAGCCGGAATCCCACCGCCGTCAGCGTCAGCCGGCCATTGGCGGGCTTCCAGTCGAGCCCGCCCTCATAGCTCCAGCTCGACTCCGGCTTCAGCGCCGCATTCCCCTCGGTCGCCGGGTCCGAATAGTAGAGATCGGTATACGTCGGCAGCCGAAATCCATGCCCCGCCGATCCGCGCAGTCGCACCGTCCTGCTCAGCGTAAATGCCGCCGCCGCGCTCGGCGAAAACACCGAATCGCCGCCCGACAAAATCTCCTCGCGCGCGCCCACCGAGAGCGAAAACCGCCTCACCGCGCGCAGGCTCAGGTTGGCGTACCCCGCGCCCTGGTTCCGCGCATGAACCCCCAGCGCATAGCTCTCGGCGCCGCCGTAGATATTGAAGCTGTGGATCGAGTCGCCCGATTCCTCCAGCCCGTATGCCAGCGTCGAGTTCTTCCCAATCTCATTCGTCCGCCGCAACGCTCCCTCGTAGCTCGTCGTCGCGTGGTTATTCTCGTAGAACGCGGGCAGCCCCTCCAGCAGCACAAACTCATCCGTGTGCCGCAGATAGCCAAAGCTCGCCGTAGTCTTCTTCCCCAACTGCTGCTGAATGCTGGCCAGCCATGCCTTGGTCCGCTCCCACGAGTTGTACGCCCCATAAAAATCGTTCGCGCCGTAGGGACGGTCGCTCGCCGCCAGCAGAACATCCGTCGTCCCCAGCCCGCTCTTCACCCAACTCTCGCTGGCCAGCGCATTGCTGCTGTAGTTTCTGTCGGCAATAAATCCGTCCGATGTATCGCGGCTGCCCGTCAACGTCTCTGAAAATCGTCCCGCCGAGTAGTCCGCCCGCAGGTGCTCCTCCAGCGAACCGTAGTTTCCCGCGCCCGACCGCGCCACCACGCTCAAACCCGCTCCCGGAGCGCTCGTCAGCAGGTTCACCGCGCCGCCGATCGCGTCCGACCCATAAAAAGTCGAACCCGACCCATGCAGCACGTCCACCCGCGCGACCGCATCCAGCGGCAGCGGAATATCGAGGTTCAGATGCCCCGTCTCGGGATCGTCCACCCTCAGCCCATTCACCATCACCAGCGACTGCTCGAACGTAGTCCCGCGGATCGCAAGGTCCGCCTGCACTCCCTCGCCCCCCCTCGCCTGCAGGTTCAGCGACGCATCCGTCCGCAGCACATCCACCACGCTGTCCGTCCCCACCAGCCCACCCTGCGGTAACAGAACCTCCACCGAGCGCTCGCTCTCCTCCATCGGCAGCGGCTCCGCCGACGTCGTTACCAGCACGCTCTGCTGCACGCTGGGTACCGTCGTACCGCCCTGCTGCGCAGTGTTTGAAGAACCCTGCTGACCAACGGCAAATCCCGCGCAGATTGCACAGAGAAAGAGAGTGGCTGCATTTTTTTCCATCAAGATTCGATAGACCTCGGTTGTTCGATATGTCGTTGTCATAAAAAAGCGTGGCTCTAAAGAGATGCATTCTTGCCTTATCGGAGGGAGCAGGGAGTTTCACAGGCTGCGGAAAAACCCCTGTTTTTGTCTTTCGGAGGGAGCAGGGGGCTTCAGCCCCCTGAATTAAGCCAATTCAGTCAAGGGGCTTTAGCCCCGGGCCTACCGCCCGAAGCGGCAACAAACTTCCTTCTCAGCCGATCATCGACCAATCCCCCCCGCTGCACAACGATACTTTTGTCTTGCCATAAATAATTGATCGAGTAAACTACATCTGGCAAACTATGCGCATAGAAGCATTCCTTCGCGAGAGTCCAATGTTCACGGTAAAGCATGCGGCTCGCCACTTTGACGCGCTCGCCGCCGAAGCCTTCTCCACAGACGGCCTCGGATTCATGGAGGGCCTGCTCCTCGCCGCGATCTTCTTCGAGGCCCCGCGCCCCATCAAGCCCTCGCATCTCGCTGAAACCTTCGCCACCACGCGCGGCAACGTCAGCCACTCCATCTCGTCGCTGGAGGCGAAGGGCCTGCTGCAACGCCGCATCGACCCCGCCGACGCACGCGGCTACTTGCTCGCCCTCAAGCCCGCAGGCAAAAGATCCGCGCTGCGCGTTATTGCCGCCTTCGACAGGATGCAGCAGAGGTTCGAGCAAAAAGTTGGCAAAACCGCGCTGAAGAATTCTCTCGATGTAATTCGCGCGCTCGAATCCTGCAATCGCAATTAGCCGCTGTACGAAACGGGGTGCCCCATCTTCGCCGCGGCCTTATCGCGGCTAAGGTGGGGCCGAACAATCTCCTTCCTCCGCCAGACCAAGTAGAATGGCCCTGTGAGCCCGTCGTCCGCATCCCTCTCCGCAATCCGCCGCAAGGTCGAGTCCCGCGAGCGCATCACCCCCGCCGACGCCCTCCTGCTATGGCGCGAGGCCACGGACGAAGAGATGCGCTCGCTCGCCACGCAGGTTCGCACCCGCTTCCACGCGCCCAATTCATGCACTTATCTGTTGATGCGCATCATCAACACCACCAACGTCTGCGTCGCGCAGTGCGACTACTGCGCCTTCTACACGCTGCCCGGCCAGCCCGGCGGATACGTCCTCACCGAGGCGCAGATCTTCGCCAAGATCGACGAACTCCTCGCTCTCGGCGGCGACCTCATCGGCTTCAACGGCGGCTTCAACCCGCAGCTCTCCATCGACCACTACTGCAATCTCGTCCGCGCCATCCGCGCCCGCTTCGGCGACCGCATCGAGCTCTACGCCTTCACCATCGCAGAGTTCCTCTACCTCGCCGACCACGCCTCGCTCTCCTACGCCGCCGCCGCCCGGCGCCTCAAGCAGGCCGGCGTCCGCTGGATCACCGGTGGAGGCTCGGAGATCCTCACCGAAGACTTCCGCCGCCGCCACAGCAAGTTCAAGTACACCGTGGCCCAGTTCTTTCAGGCGCAGACCGCCATCGTCGCCGCCGGACTGCGCACCACCGCAACAATGGTCATCGGCTTCGATGAATCCATCGAAGAGCGCATCGAGCACCTCGACCGCACCCGCCGCTTTCAGGACGAGGTCGGCGGTCAGGAGAGCTTCCTCTGCTGGACCTTCAAGCCCTGGTCCACCCCGCTCGGCGCCGCGCTCCACAACATCGAGATCACCTCGGCCGAGTACCTCCGCCACCTCGCCCTCAGCCGCATTTACCTCGACAATATCCCCCGCATCCGCACCTCCGTCCTCACCCAGAACGAGCGCGCCCTCGAAGGCCTGCTCTATGGTGCCGACGACTTCGACATCCCTATCGAGGACGAAGTCACCCAGAAGGCCGGAGCAACCATCAACCTCAACTTCGACCGCATCCTCGACGTCGCCCGCTCGCTCGGCTTCACGCCCACCTATCGCCACGTCGCCCTCGACCACCCCCCAGCGCCGTAGCGCGCTCCCATCCCAATGCCAAAGGCGTACATTGGACTAAATATCCAATGAGCCTCTTCTCCCTCAAACCCACGCACGCCCCAGTCAAGGCCTACTACGCCGCCCTTGCCCTGTTCTTGAAGCACGGCCACAGCGAAGGCAACAACCGTCGTAGGCTGCTAGAGTAAGGGAAGACCAGTGCATAGAGACTCAGACGAATTCGACTATGCTTCACTCCTCCAGGCTGAGCTCCCAAAGCCGACCGATACCCACTCGCAGCGTCCGCTTGCTCTGGATCTCTTTGCCGGATGCGGAGGTCTCGCCCTTGGTTTTGAGGCGGCTGGCTTCGACACCATCGGCTTCGAGATGGATTCCGATGCATGTCTAACCTACAGCAGCAATTTGGCCGGAAAATGCCATCAGCTATTTCTGAAGCCGGGATTGGAGTTGGTATCGGATAGACATGTGGACATCATTGTCGGTGGCCCACCTTGCCAACCATTTAGCGTCGTCGGAAGTCAGCGAGGAAAGCAAGACGACCGTGATGGATTCCCGGCATTCCTTAGTGCGATGCGACGATACGAGCCGAAACTGGCAATATTCGAGAACGTAAGAGGAATGCTTTATCGAAATCGCGAGTACTTCGAGTTCATTCGTGCAGAGATGCGCGATTTGGGCTATGCCGTTTCGTGGCGTCTCCTGAATGCAGTCAACTTCGGCGTTCCGCAGAACCGGGAGCGATTGGTTGTCGTGGCTCACCGCAAAGAATGGAAGTTCCCCGCACCCAATAGCTCGCATAGTCAGGTTACAGTCGGTCAAGCTCTGGCGGGCGTTGTGATTCTGGACGGAGAACCGTTTAGATTTCTGACCGAATCGATGGATAAATATGTTGCTACCTACGAAGCAAAGTCAAAATGCATCAACCCGCGCGATTTGAGCATGGACAGGCCGAGCAGAACGGTCACCTGTCGAAACCTTTCCGCCGCAACCGCAGACATGCTGCGAATTAAAATGTCAGACGGCAAGAGGCGCATGCTCACGGAGAGAGAAGGGGCAAGACTGCAAAGTTTTCCCGATTGGTTTATCTTCTGCGGCCCGGAATCGAAGAAGTTCGAGCAAATCGGAAACGCTGTGGCTCCGCTTTTTGCGAAAGCGATCGGCCAATCGGCAATGAAAGCTCTGTCCCTTCCTGATCTATCAGATGGTCGAATCCGGCAGCTAAATGAGCTTGATGAGCAAATCAGGCTTTACGCATAGGTGAAAGATGGCGACTACGAAGAAGGTCCGGCACACGCGACGCATTCTATCGGGAACAAGATCGTTTGCGGGGCGCAAGGTCGATGAAGCCTTGGAACTACTACGGAACGCAGGCATACCGGTCAACTCATTTACCGCTGTTGGCAGGGATCGCATCGCACTGGCATTGCTGTCTATTGCGAATATGAAGCCCGAAACCCCTTGGAACGATGCGGCAATACACGGTGACAGCACGAACTGGAAGTTGACCTCACGGCAGATCATCAAGTTTCAAAATGAGTTCTGGAAGCAGAGGATATCGTCAGGCTCATACGACGACATCCGAAGAGCTGACCTCGAACCCTTGCTGCTTGCTGGGATTGCAGTGGCAAGTGCAGGAAATCCTAACGCCAACCAGAACAATCCTACGCGCAGTTACGCCGTACACCCAGAAGCGGCTGGCTTAATACGGTCTTTTGGGTCGCCGAAAGCGCCCAAAGAGGTTGCTCGATTTATAGAAAAGATGGGCTCTCTCGAAGAACGAATGGAACGACGCCGTCCTCTCAAAATCGGAGCTAAACTGCCGGATGGGAAATTGATTGAACTGACTAAAGGCGAGCACAACGCTCTGCAAAAAGCGATCTTGGAGTTGTTCCTTCCGAGATTTGCTCCGGTTGCAAAGGTGCTGTACATCGGCGATGCGTCCAACAAGTATCTCCACATCGACGCGGAAGGACTGGAAAAACTCGGATTGAATCAGATCGCTCACGACATGCTTCCAGATCTAGTCGTACTGGATGAGAAAAACCAATGGCTCCTTCTGATAGAGGCTGTGCATTCCTCCAACCCCATCTCGAAATTGCGCCATCTCGCCCTTGAGGAATTCACGGCCGGTTGTACGCTTCCTAAAGTCTTCGTAAGCGTTTTCGCTTCGCGAAAGGAGTTCAAGCGCTGGGTCTTTGACCTTAGTTGGGAAACAGAAGTCTGGCTCGTAGACTCACCCGACCACCTCATTCACTTCAACGGTGATCGGTATCTGGGGCCTCACTGAAGGCCATGTAAACGCCTGATGGGACTCCACATCGACTACGAGAAGCAGTGCTAGGCATTCCCGCCGCCGCCTTCGAATACCGCTTCGGCAACCGCTCCGCCCTGGAATGGATCCCAATCGGCGACCAGCACAGTGCCGTGTCTCCGCCATTCCCCCGCTCCGGCATCGTCAACGATCCCAACCGCCCCGGCGACGACCACTACATCCTCCGCCTCATCGGCCAGGTCATCACCGTCTCACTGGAGACGCAGCAGATCATCGGCACCCTCCCCTCCCTAAACTTCGTCTAGCCGGGTAGCCACATCTCGCCTGTGAATTTTTTCTCGAAAAACCCCAGCAAATCCGCATGTCAAGCCCCTCGACGCCAGAAAATCCTCCTAACTCACTCCGCATCAACCACATACCCAAGAAAAATAGTTGGCATAGTAGTTATGCTCCGCTTGATACAATTAATATATGGATCAAATCCATCGAGGGCAGCTTTGACCGTGCGGAAAGAGACTCCCGCCGCCCGCTTGCAACGCTCTTTCTCAACCGAATAAGCCGCACCGAATCAATATTTTATCCGTAACTCGCAGCGGATCAATATTTTGCCGGAGCCACCCGCTCCAGGGCCTCTTTTTCACCCATAACCCTTATGTCCTGAGTATTTTAGCCGCAACCTCAACGTAATGAATATTTTGGCCAGACACAGCCATCGTAACAGATTGATTCCAAACCGCTTGCTACTAAGGTGTTCATTATGAGTATTTTCCCTCGAGCCACTACATAACAATCCACTTACGCACCAATCCACCGCAAAGGGGATGGCAGGGGGAGGGGGAGAAGATTTGACGAAACTTTAGCGAACAAAGAGTTCACTTGCTGGGCAGTGCGTAGATCACCTCGCCCGGACGCGTGTAGCCCAGTTCTTCGCGCGCCTGATGTTCGATCGCATTGGGATCGCTCTCCAGCCGGTTCACATGCCCTGTCAACAGGTCGTTCTCCTGTTGCAACTCCTGCATCTGCAGGTTGAGCCGATGCGTATCCTGCCGCTTCTGCTCGTACACCGTCAACCCGTTCGCCCCGAAGACGACGTGATACGCCATCCCCAGCGCAAGCGCCGCGGCAGCCACGGTCGCCAGCTTGCGCCCCTCCATCGAGAGCCGCCCGCGGAGCGCGCGCAAAGACGCAAAACGTCGTCGCCTCGCCGAAATCGGTGGGTTCACTTCCATCCTTTCAGTTGATGAGGCCGCAGCCATTCGAGTCAAGACCAAACTCTGCACATTAGTGCGGCAGGAACCAAGTTCGTACATGGGCGCACAATTCCCCGCAGCTTGGTATTCTTGATGCGTCGGATGATTTCTTCACACATGGGATCTCTTCCGGGTTGCTGTTCTCGGCTCATACGTCCATCTTTCTCTCCCATCCACTGAACCACTCTGACAAGGAACGGCCAAACCATGACAGACACAAGCGCAGCCATCCAGGAAATCAAGATCGCCCACAGCCCTGACTCCGACGATGCCTTCATGTTCTACGGCCTGGCCACCCACAAGGTGCGCGTTCCCGGCTTCAAGTTCACCCACACGCTCACCGACATCGAGACGCTGAACCAGCGCGCCATCCACGATCCCTTCTACGACGTCACGGCCATCAGCTTCCATGCTTATCCCTACATGCAGGAGACCTACACCCTGATGGCCTGCGGCGGCTCGGTCGGCGAAGGCTACGGCCCCATGGTTGTCTCCCCGCGCAAGCTCTCCCTCGACGACGTCAAGAAGACGCGCATCGCCGTCCCCGGAACGCTCACCACCGCCTTCCTCGCACTCAAGCTCTTCTGCCCCGAGATCGAGACCGTCACCCTCCCCTTCGACAAGATCATCCCCGCCGTCGTCGCGGGCGAGTTCGAAGCCGGCCTCATCATCCACGAGGGCCAACTCACATATGGCAACGACGGCCTGGCCAAGGCGCTCGACCTCGGCGTCTGGTGGCGCGAGCAGACCGGCCTGCCGCTGCCTCTGGGCGGCAACGCCATACGCCGGGCATTAGGCAAAGACGCAATGCGGATCACCACCAACGCCCTGCGCGACAGCATCCAGCACGCCCTCGACCACCGCGACGAGGCGCTCTCCTACGCCATGCAATTCGCCCGCAACCTCGACCCCGCGCTGGCCGACAAGTTCGTCGGAATGTACGTCAACGAGCGCACCCTGAACTACGGCGAAGACGGACGCGAGGCCATTCGCAAGCTGCTCGATATGGGCTTCGACCGCGGCATCATTCCCATGAAGGCCAAAGTCGATTTCGTCGACTGATTTTTATTTATCCTTGCTGTAGAGAGAAGAATAATTGTCATTCTGACCCTGAACTTGCCGAAGGCGATGAATCCCCGTATTTCGCTTGAGGAGCAATTTTCTGCTCAATTGGAAAACTCCTCCAGCCCGCGCAACACGGAGCCATTTCCACCACTCGCATGTGCTATTCTCTTCAAGGTGGTTGCGCTCGAACGGCCTCGAACTCCAGGCTGGCCGAGTCTGATTGCCCCTCCCCCAAGAGGCCGCAACAAATGCACGATTGCAACGAGCATATAGGCTGCAACAGTTCGGACGCGTAGCTCAATTGGCAGAGCATTCGACTCTTAATCGACAGGTTGAAGGTTCAATTCCTTCCGCGTCCACCATCTTCCCCATCATTCTAAACAACTAAGCCATAGACTCTCTCTCATGCGGGGAACCGCCCTGCCGGGCTATTGCTCGATTGATGGACCTCTCAACCAGAACTCGCAGCACTGTGGGCTCATAGTCGAGATGACTATAACGTGCCGCGTGCAGGAATGGCGAATCGGATGGAGGGCAAAATTCGGGTAGACCGAAGGGCAACGGCAAACCGGGGTATGGTACCTCCAACTAAGGAAGGTAGTAGAAGGGATTCGGCAGCTTGACCGAGAGCTCGGCCTGTGGGTTTCCGTTCAGGTCGCTCATCTGGTCTCCCACATTGAGAATGATATGATAGCCAGCCGCCACGATCTTTGCACGCTCTCCGGACTTGTACTCGGCAGTTGTTTCAGCCGGAGGATGTGGCCCGCGAAGGGCGAGACCGGCCCAATCGTGATAGCCAGCCGCCTTCAGGTTCCCGGCCGTCGCGTCTTCCTGCGATTTGGGCCGTCCGGTTATGAAGAAGACGGAGACTCCGTGTTTCAACGCCTCGTTATAGAGACGCAGAGTTCCCTCGATGGCCGGGGCCTGCTTCTTGTCCACCCAGTTATTCCAATCCTTCTCGATGTAGCCAAAGTCGTCCTGCGTCTCCTCGTCCCAATTGGAGAGTGAAGTTTCATCGATGTCGAGGACGAGCGCCAACTTCTCTCCCTGCTTCGCTTTCGCCACCCTCCGCTGCAAGTAAGCAATTGCCAGATTGCTCTGGCGGTTCAGGTCCGAAACGTAACATCCGTGGGCAGGTTGGCAGTCGTGGTACGCGATGAGGCGCGTCTTGAGTTGCCCAAGATTGGGGGTTGGCTCATGAGGAAGAAGCAGGCCAGGGCGCGGTGCCGACTGTGCGGTCAGAGACGCCGAAAGCAGAACAACCGCGATGAGTGTCAATAGCCGCCGACAGCGTTGCATATGGTTCCCCATGCAGAAGATGGCAAAAGTCTACAACAACAGAGATTGGACCGCATCGACAGCGACGGAGAAGCCGAGGGCAATCGCAGGAACCGTTAATCATTTAGTAAATCCCCCTCCCCCCCCCCCCCCCAGGGTATATTTGGGAAGAAATCCTTTGGAATCACTTGCTTGCAGGCGGTGAACGCCAGTCCATATAACATTCTAAAGGAGTTACTGCTAAATATTACAAAATAAATAGCTTACTTGGAAAAAATGACGACGCGTTCCGCGCAGAGGAAACAAAAGAAGCCCGGCGATGACGCCGGGCTTCTCTCATCTCTACTGCTTTAATTATACGCGTTGGAGGGAAACTACTATGCCAACTTCTGGAAACTTTTATCTTGATTGTTTTGATGGAGTTAGATGATTTTTCGGAGCGGAGGGGGCTTGACAACACGAGAACCGCGGTTCGCGGTTCAAGGAGGGGAAGCCCAGGACTTGACTTGGCTGATTCATTGTTTGAGGGGGTTTTGGTAACTGATTGAAATATAAGGGGAAGATATGGTAATAACATACTTGGCTGACCGTATAATCAGAGAGCCGTGACAGGGCACTGTTTAGATACTTCGGGGATCAATCTTCTCCACCTTAGGATGTTTGTAGGGGACATACTTTGGTTTTGGTCTGAGCGCGTTGACCACTATGGCCAATACGAATATGAGAATCCATCCTCCGACAACCGCCAGAATGATTCCACCTGCAATCGTTAGCATCATGGCCTCCGGTTAGGATGTGATTATATGCGCTGTTAGCATGGCGGAATGGCTATCCCAGAGAATCTTGCCTTCAAATTGACCCATGCCGATATGCACCACGATCTACTAAAGATAGCGGTAGTGGCATATCTCAATAGCTCTCCCATCGGCATGGTGGAGATGCCGGACAGTGTTCCGGGCCAAACTCACCATCGTATACAGCCGATAAAGAAGGTTCCCGGAAGAATCGGGCTGCTATTTGGAGACTGTCTTCAAAACTTGCGTTCCACACTGGATTACCTCGTATATGAATTAGTATTGGCCAACGGTGGCACTCCCAATCGAAAACACATGTTCCCTATCGCGACGACAGAGGATCAATACCAGCGCGACATTCAAAACGGGAAGGTTAGAGGTATTCACCCTCACGCTATGATGTACATCGAATCGCTCCAGCCTTTTCTGCTTCAGATCCCAAAAATATCGCCCCTATATCTTATTGATGAACTGACCAACCTGAATAAACATAGACGTCCCATATTAGCGGGAGTCCAGGGAACCAAAAAGGATTTGATCTATGACTTCCCCCATATCATCGGGATTATCAATGCCGCAGAGGTAGCGGATGGGCCGATCACCGAGAGTACTCTCCGCCTCTGGGTTGGCGTGGGAGACGAACCTGCACTCAATATGGAGGTCGTCTCGCTTATTGAAATACTCACGTTTTACGTCAGGAATGAAACCCTCCCACTGTTTGAGCGATTCTTCGACTGATTTGTGGCGCACGTCACCCCAGCGATCAACTGCGCTCGCTGGGGACCCCGAGATGTGGGGCATCCGGCACCCGGCTGCCTACGCTTCTCAGAATCTCGACGGTACACTGTGAACGAAAGCCTTGTGGATTGTAGCCGCGATGCAACACAATAGCCTAGGTAGGGAGGAACAGATTGCAGAAGTACTTCTACATTGCGGTGGGCGGAGCGTTCGGCTCCATCGCCAGATATTGGGTTGGCTCGACGGTGGCCAGCCGGCTGGGAACAAAGTTCCCCTACGGGACCTTTGTCATCAACCTGACGGCGTGCGTGCTGATCGGCTTCTCGCTGACCTTTCTGGCCAAGCGGACCGGACTGAACCCAGCGTGGAGATTTCTGGTCCCCATCGGATTTATCGGCGCCTACAGCACCTTTTCGACGTATGAGTGGGAGACGCTGTCCACGCTGCGCAGCGGAGCATTCCTGGAGGCTTCGCTGTATGCCTTGGGCAGCTTGATTCTTGGACTGGTCGCCACATGGCTGGGCGTTGTGATCGCGGAGGCCATCTAATGAAGAAGCACCGTCCGCGCTGCATCCCATCGCAATCCGCACCTCTGAAGGAGGACGTATGCTGAACGCCGGTAAGGCAGTCAAGGTCTCCATCTACCTGAGCGAGGGATCGACGCACCACGGGGTGCCAACCTACTCCAGCATTCTCGACTTTCTCTTCTATCGCGGCGTCTCCGGCGCAACCGTCCTGAAGGGCATCGCCGGCTTTGGCGCGGACCACCACATGCACTCCGCCAGCATTGTCGAAATCTCCGACCACATGCCGCTCATCGTGGAGTTCATCGAATCGCGCGAGAAGGTTGACGAACTGCTCGGCAAGCTGGAAGATCTCGCCGGAAGCGGAATGATCGAGATGCAGGAAACGACGGTGGCAAAACCCGCGCAGGTCTCGGAGAAAGAGAAGAAGAAGTCCGCCCCGCTTGCCGCCCACCTCAAGATCGAGGGCAAAGCCAAGCTGATGCGCATCTACATCGGGGAAAGCGATCGCTGGAAGGACAAGCCGCTGCACAAGGCGCTGGTGGAAGCGATGCGCGCCAACGATATCGCAGGCGTAACGGTCTATCGCGGCATCCTCGGCTACGGAGCGCACCGCCGCGCGCATCCCGACAAGGCGCTCTCTCTCTCGCGCGATCCCTCGATCATGCTCTCGGTCGTCGACACGGAAGAAAAGCTGCAATCCTTTCTTCCGCTGGTGGAGCAGATGGTCGAGGAGGGCATGGTCGTTCTGTCGGACGTCGACATCATCAAGTACTCCCATCGCGCGCTGGATGCAGACCCACCGAAGTCTTCAACAGGCCCAGCAAGCGCCCAGGCATGAACGGAGAGAAGCCATGAAAGAACAATTTCAAGCGCGCATGGTACGCGTACATTTCGGCGAGAACGACAAGTGGCAAGGCAAGCCGTTGCATGAGGCGATCATAGCCAAGGCGCTGGAGCTTGGCCTGGCCGAAGCCATGGTCTACCGTGGCATCGAAGGCTTCGGACCGAGCACCAGAATCCATCACTCCAGCCACTGGACGTTCTCCAGCGATGCTCCCATCATGGTCAGCATCATCGACACAGAAGAACAGATCAATAAGCTGGTCCCGTATCTGGACGCAATGCTGGAGGATGGGCTGATCGCAATCTCCAGCGTCGATGTCATTCGATACTCACGGAGTCCTGCAAAGAGTCCCGAGAAGCAGTAGCACACACTTGAAGGGGCTTTATGACGGACCTTGTGCTGTGCGCCAGCCGCATCTTGCGCATCGCGGCCCGCAACGGTCCACGCAGTCAGGCGACAGTTGGCAAAACGGGACGTGTAACCTTATGGGATGACTGACGGGACAAGAGCTGCACCTGGCGCGATGACTGGTTCAGGAGCTGCTGCCGTGCTAAATGCTGGACCACGGACACACGAAAAAAGCGCCGCGCTGCTGCTCTGCGGAGTGCGCAAGGCCTTTGCGGATGTTGTAGCGGTCAATGGCCTCGATCTTGAGGTGGCGCGGGCTGAGTGCTTCGGGCTGCTGGGGCCGAATGGCGCGGGAAAGACAACGACCATTGAGATATGCGAGGGGCTGACCGCTCCCGATGAGGGGCGAGTGGAGTTGCTTGGACTGAAGTGGCGCAGCGGCGCAGGGGAACTGCGCCAACGCATCGGCGTGCAACTGCAGGAGACGCAGTTCCCGGAGAAGCTGACGGTGGAGGAGGTGCTGCGGCTCTTCCGGAGCTTTTTTCGGCGCGGGATTTCGGTGGAGGAATCGATCCAGTCGGCGCAACTGGAAGAGAAGCGCGGCTCACGCGTGGGAACGCTCTCCGGCGGACAGAAGCAGCGGCTGGCAATGGCCTGCGCGCTGGTGGGCGATCCTGAGCTACTCTTTTTGGATGAGCCGACCACGGGGCTCGATCCGCAGGCGCGGCGTCACCTGTGGGACCTGGTGGACCGGCTGAAGCAGGCGGGGCGCACCATCATCCTGACCACTCACTACATGGATGAGGCGGAGCGGCTCTGCAACCGTGTTGCAATCATGGACCACGGGCGGATTCTGGCGCTGGGAACTCCGCAACAACTGATTGCCTCCATCGGTGGAGAGCACATTGTGGAGTTCGTCATCACCGGCCACGAGAGTGGAGACGGCGTGGCGGATGTGGCCTTGTTGACCGCGATTCCAGGCGTTGAGTCGCACCGCTCGGACGCGGGGCTGCATCAGTTGTCGGTTCGCGAACTGCATACGGCGGTGCCGCGCATCTTTGCCGAGCTGACGCGCCAAGGGCTGCAGCTGAGCGAGTTTCGCACCCACTCGGCGACGCTGGAGGATGTCTTTGTCGGGCTGACGGGAAGGAACCTGCGCGATGAATAAAATCCAGCGGAGCAGCCTTTATCAACTCTCCATCATGCGTTTCCGGCTGACCCTGCGCGAGCCGGAGGCGATCTTCTGGGTTTTTATCTTTCCCATTCTGCTCGCTGTGGGACTGGGAATTGCCTTCCGCAATCGCCCTGCGGATGTGCTGCAGGTGGGTGCAACAACATCGCAGTTGACGCGGGCCCTGGCTGCGGATGAGGGGCTGACGGCGACGACGATGGACGAGCAAGCCGGCACGCGGGCGTTGGCGACGGGCAGCATTCTGCTGCTGGCCATCCAGCAGCCGGACGGCGTGGCCTACAAGGACGACGACAGCAATCCCGACGCGCGGACGGCCCATCTGCTGGCCGACCGCGCCATCCAGACGGCGGCAGGACGGCGCGACGCGATCCCCTCCCGGAATCGGCTGATCCATGAGCCGGGAGCGCGCTATATCGACTTTGTTGTGCCGGGGTTGCTGGGAATGAACCTGATGGGTTCGGCGATCTGGGGGATCGGCTTTTCGATTGTCGAGGCGAGGCAGAAAAAACTGCTCAAGCGCCTGGTGGCTTCGCCCATGCGGCGCTGGCAGTTTCTGGCGTCGTACCTGATCTCGCGGCTGGCGATGCTGATACTCGAGGTTGCGGCATTTCTGGGGTTTGCGCGACTGATGTTCGCAGTGCCGTTTCGCGGGTCGCTGTGGCAACTGGCATTGCTCTGTGTGCTGGCTTCGCTCTCGTTCTCCGCGCTGGGGCTGCTGGTCTCTTCGCGGGCTAGAACCATGGAGGCCGCGTCAGGACTGATGAATCTGGTCATGCTACCGATGTGGATCTTGTCCGGCGTCTTCTTCTCGGCGTCGCGATTCCCCGCGGCGATTCAGCCTATCGTGCGCGCGTTGCCTCTGACGGCGGCCATCGATGCCCTGCGCGGAAACATGCTTCAGGGGATGAACCTGGGACAAATGATGGCACCCATTGCAATCCTGCTCGCGTGGGTGGCCGTGCCGTTTGCCGTATCGCTGCGCATCTTCCGATGGAGATAGAAGCTTTGCGGTCACAGACACGACTGTAGAGTTCCATCGCCAGCCGATTGTCTACTTGTCTACGGAATTCGCGCGGCAAGTTTTACGGCTTGCGTTGCGGCTTCCTGCGCAGTGGGCAGGTTTGCATATCCGCCAAGATAGCGTCCCTTGCGAAAGATGCAGATTCCATCCAGATACTGCGCCTTGGCCTGGAATGCCTCGTCACCAACCTTTGCGTCGGTGGCTCCGTCGAAGCGCGCGCGCAGATCCTTCAGCACCGCGGCGGCGGATTCAGGCGATTCCTCCAGCACGATGAATGCCTGACCCTGCTTGTACTTCGCAACGTAGCCGCGCTTGAGCTGCTTCAGTCCCAGCACGCTCTCGGGAACCAGACCGGATGAGGTGAGGTCCTCTTGCGGGAACCAGGCCAACGCCTCCGGTGCGGTCTCGCGGCCCTCGATGCGATGCGCCATTTTGTCGACAAGGGCCTGTAGCTCGGCAGTGTGAATGACGTTGGGATCGGCGGCGTTTACTACGATCTCCACGTAATACTTGCCCTTGGCGAAGCTGGCGCTCTGTGGCTGCACCTGCCCGCCCATCCCGATTTTGGCGATGGGCAACCGGGGATCGCGGTTGGTGGCGAAGAGGCCGTACGCCGCGTCGGCATCGTTCATCTCGGAGACGTCGATGGTCAGCGTGTTGTCGCCCGACTTGCAGTTGAGCGACTTCATGCCCGCGAAGCCGTAGATCAGGTAGCCTTCCGCGCCGCCGTCCTTGTAGTCGTAGAGGTTGCCGGCGGTATACGAATGAACTGGCTCGGACTGCGTCCATCCGGGCGCGAGCTGGCAACTGAGATAGTCCTGCGCGCGCGCCACTCCTGCCGCAAGCAGGATGGGAACCAGCGCCAGATGCGCAACCCTCATGCAAACAACTCCTGTGCACGCGCCATCTGCTTCGACACATGCACGCCGTAGGGACACTTCACCGTACATTCGACGCAGTCGCCGCAGCGGACCGCGGTCTGCTCGCTGGTCAGCTCAAGGAACCTCTCCCGCCCTAGCGCGAACTGGCCGTAACCGTCGGCGTAGTTGAGGAAGCGCAAGACATCGGCGACCGGCAGCCCCTTCGCGCAGTCGCCGTCACACTTTCCGCACATGCGGCAGTATAGAGGGCGGATGCTCTCCAAGTGCGCAGCCAGAACCTTATGATCGTCCGCCGTGAGCGGGCTCGCCATGGCCTTCACGTTCTCATCCAACTGGTCCATGTCCGTCATGCTGGGAACGGTGGTCGCAACGCTGGGATGATTGGTGACCCACTTCAGCGCCGCCAGCAAGGCGCCCGGCTGGGTGAGCTTCTGGTTGCTGCGCGGGCCTCCAGCCATCACCTTCATCGCCACCACGCCCATGCCCGCCTTGGCCGCCGCGTCGATAGCCTGTTCCAGGTCCGGGTCCGAACTGAAGTTGAACTTCGACAGCACAACGTCGAAGACGCCCTTCTGCACCATCCAGGGAATCAGTTGCGGCTGGCCGCTGTGCGTGCTGATGCCGACAAATCGCGCCTTGCCCTGTTGCTTGGCGAGCTGCAGCGCTTCGATCATGTCGTCGTGAATCTCGTCCGGGCTGCTCTTGCCATGGATATACCAGATGTCGACAAAATCCGTCTTGAGCTCGCTCAGGCTGGTGTCGAGTTGTGCCAACATTCCCGCCTTGTCGCGCGCCTCCGTCTTGGTGGAGAGGACGACCTGCTTGCGCTTGCTGCCCAGGGCCGCGCCCACCATGCGCTCATTGTTGCCGTGCTGATAGCCGCGCGCCGTGTCGAAGTAGGTAATGCCAAGATCGGCCGCGCGCGTGATCACGCTGGCGTCCGAAGTGATCATGCATCCGAATCCCACTGTGGTCACCTTCAGCCCGGTCTTGCCGAGGGTCTTGTAACTGAGTTTGACGGGAGAAGCGGCACTCCCGGCGGAAGCGGCGTTGCCCGCCGGTGTTTGTGCGGAGAGATTCAACAGCCCCAGGCTGGAACCCGCACCGACGACAGGAAGAATCAACCCGGCTGAGAGGAAATCGCGGCGAGACGTTTTTGACTTCATAAAAGAACCCCCCATTGCTACTCGAGTTTATATAACGCGTATTCACAGCACACGGGATGTGATCTGTATCACGGATTCACAGGAGAATCCCCGGCGGGTTCGACCCAGGGCTAAAGCCCTTTGATTCTATGAGGCTTATTCAGGGGGCTGAAGCCCCCTGCTCCCTCCGGAAGGGCAAGGGCAGGCGCGGAAGGTTCAACTGCACCTGGAGTGTGAGGGGAGTATGAGGGGGTGAGAGGATAGAAGGGTAGAGATTCCGAGCAGGGGGGAGAAGGTACGCATGAAGCAGTTTGTCGCTGTGGTCTTTGGATTGGGATTGCTGGGCAACGCACTGCTGTTTGTGCCGCAGGTGCTGGCGCTGTGGCGCAAGAAGACCAGCGAGGGGGTGTCGCTGCTCACCTTCGGCGGGTTCAGCGTGCTACAGGGGATCGGGATTGTGCATGGATGCTACCAGCACGATCGCTCCCTGATTCTGGGAATGGCGGCGAGCCTGATTACATGCGGCACCGTCACAGCGCTGACGATCTTCTATCGCATGAGGCGGAGTTGAGCTTGCTTAGGCGAAACAGACGTCGTCGCATGGATCGAGAATCTGCTGCTCGGCGACGCGCGGCCCGTCGCAACCACTCAGCAGTTGCGAGATGACGTCCTCGGCGCTGTACTCGGTGCGGCCCGGCCCGAGAAAGCGCGCGATGGTGACGAGGTCGTCGCCCGCTGTAATCAGGCCATACTCCTCGCGCTTGCCGTTGCGCACCTGCTGGTAGCCGATGTTGGCCAGCAGCCCATTGCAGACGCACTTTCTGCCCACGGTATCTTCCAGCTTGCCGCCCTTGGAGACAAAGAGGCTGACCGGCTCGGAGGCGCAACGGTAGCCAATGCCGCCATCCTCAGTTCGATACGGTTCCCTCAGGAAGCCCAGATCGCAGATGCGCGGCCTTGCGGCGACGACCTCAGCCTCTGAACAGGTGCCTTCCAACAGCGCAACCTTGAACGGGAATCCCGTCGGCGATGCCAGCGGATCGGTGAATACGCGCGCGTGGCCGGCGATGGCCTTGGCCATCAGCGCGGTCTTGTAGCTCTCGCGCAGTCCGCTCTCGTTGGTGAACTCGAACGCCGTGCCAACCTGCACGCCCGCTGCGCCTTGCGCCAGCGCCTCGCGCAGCATCTCCGGGTTGCCATAGCCTCCAGCCAGCCAGAAGGGGACGCCCAGTTCGCGCAGCTTGGCGATGTCGATGGTGTCCCGCTCGCCGTAGACCGGTTCGCCGATCTCGGAGAAGACCGGCTTGCCGCGCGGCGGAGCGTTGTGCCCGCCGGCCGTGCGCGTCTCGATCACCAACCCGTCCACGCGCCCGTTCGCCTTTTTGAGCATGGTGGTGGCCAGCGTGTTGGAGCTGACGATGGGCAGGAACCTGGGCCGCGTCAGCGGGCCAAGCTCGCACTCCATGAACTCGCGCGGATCGAAGTGCATGGTGACGTCGTCGCCCTCCAGCGAGCCATGAACATGGATTGCGTACTCCGCAGGCTCGTGGTTGACGTAGCGGTCCAGCACGCCGGGAATCTTCAGCGGAATCCCCGCGCCCATGACGACGTACCCAACGCCGGCCAGCATCGCCCCGTAGATGCACGGCAGATGCGCGGTCTGAATCTTCTCCAGATAGTTGATGCCCACCGGATTCGTGTGGTCTTGGCGAGCCAGATACACCTCGACGAAGTTGGCCACGATGCACAGCTCAGACAGCTCGCGAGGAATGTCTTTCTCCAGCGGCGGGATCGCGCAGTACGGGGTGCGTTCGGCCTTGCCCCCGGCGATAAAGTACTTCTGCCAGACGCGCTCCGCCATCGCAGGGAAGGGAAACGCATCCAGTCCGCGCCGCATGTGGCCGCCCGGATCGCCATCCTGCAACCGCCGCGCGAGGATCGGGTCCAGCGCCGTTCCCGAGACCAGTCCAAGCTGTCCGAGACGCGAGACAGCCTGCGCCAGCCGCCAATTCGATACGCCCGCGCCCATTCCACCTTGGATAATGACCGGGTTGCTCGTCGAAGGATCGCTCGTTGCCGGTTCACTCATATTAAAAATTATTTCATCCGTACAGACGCTCAATCGTATTAGTTTTGTAACTCCTCATCGCGCTGCCAAGCCTGATTCCAGTGGGTGAAAGGCTGCAAGGAACACTTTAAGCCACCCGCAAGTTCAATGGGATGTTCGCTGCAGCAGAGCGCCCGCAAGGCGATTTGCCCGATAATGTCGATAGGCTTCAATAACTTGATACCGGATGCCCATGTGGGCGCGCGGAATGATTGTGCAGGGGAATCATGATTCGAAGCGGGATGGCACGATGACAAAGACGGTGATCGTTGGTGGCGGCATCAGTGGGCTGGCCACTGCGTTCACCTTGCAGGAGTGCGGGCGGACGGACTACACGCTGATCGAAGGCTCGCCGCGCTGGGGCGGGAAGATCACGTCCGTCCACGAGAACGGATTCACCATCGAAGGCGGGCCCGACTCGTTCATCACGCAGAAGACGGCGGCCATCGAGCTGTGCAAGCGGCTCGGGCTGGAGGACCAACTGTCCGGCTCCAACAGCGGGAAGAACGCGGCGACATATATATGGAGCGGCGGCCGGCTGCACCGGATGCCCGAGGGCATGATGCTGATGGCCCCGACCATGGTGCTTCCGTTCCTGCGCTCGCGGCTGATCTCGTGGCCGGGAAAGATGCGCGCGGGGTTGGAGGTTTTTATTCCCCGCGCGCGCGGTGATGGGGACGAGAGCCTGGCCGGCTTTGTGCGCCGGCGGCTGGGCAACGAGTTGCTGGACAAGATTGCCGGGCCGCTGATGGGAGGCATCTATGCGGCGGACCCGGAGCGGATGAGCCTGAAGAGCACCTTCCCGATGTTTCTGGAGATGGAGAAGAAGCATGGCAGCCTACTGCGCGGAATGATGAAGCGGGCGAAGCGGCCTGTAAAGCCCGAAGCGGAGCCGCGCGCGGCGCACGGTGCAAAGAGGCCGTCGATGTTTATGTCGCTGCGCGGAGGGCTGCAGCAGCTCTCCGATGCGTTGGTGGCGCGGTTGCCGGGAACGAACCTGCGAACTGGCTGTCGCGCGCTCGCGGTCAGCCACTATGCCGAGCGGTACAGGATCGATCTGAGCGATGGGTCGTGCCTTCTGGCGGACGATGTTGTTTTTGCGACTCCATCGTTTGTGACGGCCGATCTGGTGGAGCAACTCGATCCCGCGCTGGCGGAGCGGTTGCGCTCGATCCGCTATGTCTCCACCGCGACGGTCTCGCTTGGCTTCCGGCGCAGCGAGGTCGCGCACCCGTTGCAGGGAGCGGGTTTCATCGTGCCGCCCAGCGAGGGGCGAAGGATTACGGCGTGCTCTTGGTCGTCGGCGAAGTTCAACCATCGCGCACCGGAGGACTGCGTTCTGCTGCGCGTCTTCATCGGCGGCGCGCTGGCGGAAGATCTCGCAGAGCAGGATGAGGCTGCGCTGGTGCAACTGGCCCGCGAAGAGTTGCAGGTGATTCTTGGAATCGCCGCGACCCCGGTGCTGGCCAGGGCCTATCGCTGGTCGAAGGCCAATCCGCAGTACGACCTCGGACATGAAGAGCGAGTCGCGGAGATCGAGCGGTCGCTTGCGAACCTTCCCGGTCTGCATCTGGCTGGCGCTGCCTACCATGGGCCGGGCATTCCAGACTGCATCCAGAGCGGGATCAAGGTTGCAGAGGCAATCGCCGCGAGACATGTGCGAGGCGAAAGCAGTTGTCGAAGCGATGCGTCGTCCGTTTGCATCGAATCCTAGGAGAATTAGCGAATGCCATCCAACGAAATTGAAGCGAATACAAAGTCCACCGCGAATGACTCCATCGCACACGCACATGCTCACCCACACGCGCACAGTGCCGCGGCGCACGACTACTCGCGGAACCCGATGAATATCTACTGGGAGATGACGCAGGCGTGCGGACTGGCCTGTCGCCACTGCCGCGCGGAGGCGATCTCCACGCCGCATCCCGACGAGTTGACGCACGCCGAGAGCATGGACCTGCTGCAACAGATTGCGAGCTTCGGCGATCCGCTGCCGCACCTGATCCTGACCGGCGGCGATCCGCTGAGACGTGCCGATCTGTATGAGCTGATCGACGAGGCGCACCGGTTGGGGCTGACGATTTCCGTCACGCCCAGTGCGACCGGCGACCTGACCTACGACGTGCTGGCCAAGCTGAAGGCGCACGGAGTCGAGAGCCTTGGGCTAAGCCTCGACGGCTCGACCGCGGCGCTGCATGAGGCCGTGCGCGGCGTTGAGGGCTGCTTCGACTGGACGATCCAAGCGGCGAAAAACGCGGCGAAACTAGGAATTCCGATTCAGGTCAATACCCTTGTTGCGCAAGAGACAGAGGACGATCTGCCGGCGATCTACGAACTGCTGAAGAGCGTCACGGTGATGCGCTGGAGCCTCTTTTTCCTGATCGCGGTGGGCCGGGGCAAGCTGCTGAAGCCGGTCTCGCCCCAGCGCGGCGAAGAGATCATGAGCTGGGCCTTCGATCTGACGCAGGTTTCACCGTTTGTGGTGGCGACCACCGAGGCGCCGTCGTATCGCCGCGTTGCCCTGGAGCAGATGCGCGAGAAGGGATGGACGCGCGCGCAGATCGCGCAGACGCCGGTGTATCGCGGCTTCGAGATCCGCGATGGACACGGGATCGTGTTCGTTTCCAATACGGGCGAGATCTGTCCGGCGGGATTTCTGCCTCTGGTCACCGGCAATGTGCGCGCGAACAAGCTGGCGGACGTCTACCGCAACTCGCCGGTCTTCCGCGAGCTGCACACGCCGAGCCACTTCAAGGGCAAGTGTGGCGTCTGCGAGTATCGCACGCTGTGCGGTGGATCGCGGGCGCGCGCGTTTGCGTATACCGGCGATCCGCTGGAGAGCGATCCGTTCTGCGCGTACGAGCCGAAGGCTGAGGCTGCCTCTGCATCCCACTCATCGCGATAAAACCGCGATGAATGGGGCACACATTTCATAGGCCGATCAGGCGAGGGTGAGGCCGATGCGGCGGGCGGGCGAGGGTCACAAAAAAACGCTGGAGGACTGAATGAAGCTCCTCCAGCGTGCGCTAAGTTGGATGGTGCGTTGGTGCAAAAACAAGCAAAAGCGAGAGCAAAAGCAAAAGCGAAATACGGAGATTCTGGCTTCGCCAGAATGACGATCTGTGTGGCTACGTCAGAATGACGATCTGTGTGGCTACGTCAGAATGACGATCTGTGTGGCTACGTCAGACTGACGACCTGTGCGAGCTTTGCCAGACTGACGACCTGTGTGAGCTTTGCCAGAATGACGATCTGTGTGAGCTTCGCCAGAATGACGACTTCTATTCGCTATGCCACTTCGCGGCGGTCGCGGGCGGCCGCGCGGCGGTTGAGGTTGACGCTGACGATCTTGGAGACTCCGGGCTCCTGCATGGTGACTCCGTAGATGAGGTCTGCCATCTGCATGGTGCGCTTGGAGTGGGTGATGACGACGAACTGAGTGCCGGAGGACATCTCGGCGATCATGTCGGCGAAGCGACCGACGTTGGACTCGTCGAGCGGTGCGTCGACCTCGTCGAGGACGCAGAAGGGCGCGGGCTGGAACTGGAAGATTCCGACCAGGAGCGCGAGCGCGGTGAGGGCCTTCTCGCCGCCGGAGAGGAGCAGGATGTTCTGCAATTTTTTGCCCGGGGGCGAGGCGACGATGTCGATGCCGGAGTCGGCGGAGTTCTCCTCGTCGGTGAGGCGCATGAAGGCCTGGCCTCCGCCGAAGAGCTTGGCGAAGGTTGCGCCGAAGTTGCGGTTGATGACCTCGAAGGCGGCGTCGAACTTGACGCGGGAGACCTCGTCGATCTCCTTGATGGAGGCCTGGGTGTTGTCGATGGATTCGAGCAGGTCGCGGCGCTGGGTTTCGAGGAAGCCGTGGCGTGCGGCGGTCTCGTGGTACTCCTCGAGGGCCATCATGTTGACGGGGCCCATGGCTTCGAGGCGCTGCTTGAGGGCTCGGGCTTCCTCCTCGGCGGCGGCGAGGGCTTCGCCCTCGATGCGGAGGATGGCGTCGTCGGCGCGCAGGAGGGCGCCCTCGATGGCGAGGTCGTTGAGGCAGGTTGCGTCGATGTGCTCAATGTCGGAGGCGAGCTTGGCGGCACGCGCGGTGAGGTTGGCCCGCTGCTCGCGCAACTCTTCGGTCTGGTGGCGCAGGGTGCGGAGTTTGGCGTCGAGTTCACTCATGCGCGCGCGCAGTTCAGCGGCCTCGGCGGTGAGGCGCGCTCCCTCGGCCAGTGCTGCGGCGCGCGTCTCGGCGAGGGAGGCGTGCTGCGCGGCAAGTTCGGTGGTCTCCTGCTCGCGGCGGACTTTTTCCGCTCCGGCGGACTGGAGCTGCTGCTCGATCTGACTGATGCGCGCGGAGTGCGCGTCGGCCATGCGGCGCGTCTGCTCGAAGGTGGCGGCGGCGTTGCGGCGGCGCTCCTCGAGTCCGGCGAGCGCAGCGGCGGCTTCGGCGGCGGACTGCTGCAAGGCTTCGCGCTGCTGGCGGAGGCTGTCGAGCTGCTGCTGTAGTTCGGCGAGTTGCGAGTCGAGCGTGGCGCGCTGGCTCTCGAATGCGGCGGCCTCCTGCTGCAGACGGGCGATTGCGTCCTGCCGCTGCGCGCGCGCCTCGCGGTTGCGGTCTGCTGCCTGCGCCCACTCCTCGATGCGGCGCTCGATGCGCGCGGTCTCCTGCTCCATCTGGCGGAGGGCTGCGCCGGAGTTGGCGGATTCGCGCTCGGCGTCGCGGCACTGCTGGGTCTTGGCGTCGAGCGCGGCGGTGAGTTCGCGGGCCTCGCGCTCGAGGTTCGCCGCTTCCTTCTCTGCCTGCGCGAGTTCAACTTCGGTGGCGTCGAGCTTGCGCTCGACTTCGCTGAGTTCGCGCTTGAGGGCGAGCGGCCCCTGCACGCGGACATGGCCTCCGGTGACGGTGGAGTTGTGGAAGGCCTCGCCGGTGGGGCTGAGGAAGAAGCCGCGCGGATGCTGCTCCGCCAACCTGCGCGCGGAGGCGGCATCGGGCGCGAGGAATCCATCGCCCAGCCTGGGCAGCAGCTCTTCCAGCGATGTGCCGAAGCCGTTGAGTACGCGCACGCAGTCCTTCAATGCGACGACGCCCTCGGGCACCGGCAGGCTGTTGGCGATCTTCTGTTGCAGGCTGGCTGGATTCTCGCCGTGGACGAGGAATGTGGCGCGGCCGGCGACGTCGGAGGCGAGCAAGCGCACGCCGGCGTCTGCCGCGTCCCAACTGTTGACGACGACGTAGTTCAGCTCATCGCGCAGGAACTCATCGACGATGCCCTCGTACTGGCCGTCGACTTCGAGGAAGTCGGCGAGGGTTCCCAGGGGTGAGAGGCCGGTGGTTGCGGGGCCGGCGGAGTTGGCCTTGAAGATGTTCTTCACCGTGTCGGTGGAGTAGCTGTGCTCGCGGATCAAGCCCTCGAGCGAGGTGCGACGGCCTTCCAGCGCGGCACGCTCGGAGCGCAACTGGTCGCCACGACGACGGGCGGTGGACTCGGCGGCGCGGGCCGCGTCGATGCTGCGCTGCAACTGGGCGATCTCGGCTTCGAGGCTCTTGAGGCGCTCGGTGACATTGCCGAATGTGGCGGCGACCTGGGTGCGCTCGAAGCCCAGCTCGGCCAGTTCGCGGCGCGCTCCGGTGGACTCGGCGACCAGGCGCTCGGACTCGCGGTCGAGACCGGCGAGGGCGACTTCGGCCTGCGCCTGCTGGTTGCGGCTCTGGCTGGCGCGCTCCAGCAATTGGAGGCCCGTGCGGCGGTTCTGCTCGGCCTGCTGCTCGCTGGCCGCGACGGCGCGGACGGCCTGCTGCGCGCGCTGCTGCTGGGACTCGGCGGCCTCGCGCGAAACCGTCGCCTCGGCCGTGGCGTTCTCCAGGAAGCTGTGCTGCGATTCCAGTTCGCCGGAGAGGACGCGAAGCTGCTCACGCGCCTGGTCGAGGTCGTCGCCGCCGGACGTGATGCGCACGGTGAGTTCGGCGACGCGGTCGGTGTTGGCGGCCATGCGGGCGGTGACGCGCTCCAGCTCGACGGCGGAGTGGTTGGCCTGCGCACCGGCCTCGCGAATCTGCTGGTCGAATTGATAGCCCCGCTCGATCCCGGCGGTGTGCTCGGCGTCCATTGCGTCGACCGAGGCTGATTGCTCGGCGATCTGGGCGGCGAGGACGGCGATCTGGGCGGCGACCCCGGACTGCTCGGCGTCGAGCTGGAACATGCGGCTGGCGAGGACGACGCGAAGCCGCGCGCGCAGGTCGTCGCGCAGCAGGCCGTAGCGCTCGGCCTTGGAGGCCTGGCGCTTGAGCGAGTTCATCTGGTGCGTGACCTCCTCGAAGATGTCGTTGACGCGGGCGAGGTTGACCTTGGCGGACTCGAGGCGCAGCTCGGCGAGGCGCTTCTTGGTCTTGAAGCGGGTGATTCCAGCGGCTTCTTCGAGGATGGCGCGGCGGTCCATGGGTTTCGAGCTGAGGATCTGGCCGATGCGCTCCTGGCTGATGATGGCGTAGGTCTCGCCGCCCAGGCCGGTTCCCATGAAGATGTCCTGAATGTCTCGCAGGCGGCAGATTTTGCCGTTGAGCAGGTACTCTGAGTCGCCGGAGCGGAAGAGGCGGCGGGTGATGGTGACCTCACCGGCGCGGACCGGGGAGCGGCCAAAGCGGCGGCGGCGGACCTTGAGGACTACTCCGGGAGCTTCGGGACCAGGGGCGGCGTCTTTCGCGGCCTCGGAGGGCGCGGGCTCGTCGTCTGTCGCGCTCTCGTCGAGCTGGTCGCGGTCCAGTTGCCCGGCGTCCACCACGCTACCGTCGATGCCGATGACGACTCCGGGCTGCGCATCGCGGACGGCCTCTTCGGTCTCCAAGGCCTTCTGCTGGCGGAGTTGGGATTCGTCCCAGTCGCCGGGCATCTCGAGCGTCCGGGCCTGATCCTGACTGCGTTCGCTGGAGCCATCGCTCGACCAGTCGCTGCCGTCTTCGCCGGGCAGGTCTGCGTCGTCGTATACCTCGGGATCGACCAGGGTGAGCGAGACTTCGGCCATTCCTGTGGGCTTGCGCTCGCGGGTGCCGGCGAAGATGACGTCCTCCATGCGGACGCCGCGCAGGCTCTTGGCGGACTGCTCGCCCAGCACCCACATGATGGCGTCGGAGATGTTCGACTTGCCGCAGCCATTGGGGCCGACCACGGCGGCGATGCCGTCTCCCGAGAGATGGATCTCCGTGCGGTCGCAGAACGACTTGAAGCCGAGCATCTGGACCTTTTTGAGCTTGAGCAAACCACACCTCCGGGAACCACGGCGAGACTCATCGAAGGGCCGGCGCACACCAACAGCTTCACGCCGTACCGTACGGATTGGATGAGCCGCACAGCTTCCAATTTAGCTGGTCGCGGAGGCGGCATCAACAATACAAACTCTACATCTTGTGGATAAGGAGGTTGGAACCCCACAAATGGGCCGGGTTGGCTGGAGTGGGTACTGGTTACCCCCGAATCTGGGCACATGGTTCTATTCCTTGATGGCGGCGAGGTGGAGTTCGAGGGCGTCGAGGGTGGGGTTGAGGTGGGCGAAGCTGCGCGGGCGGCAGAGGGCGAAGGCGCGGGCCTGGCTGAGGATGCGGCCGCAGAGCAGGAAGTTGCCGGTCTGGCGGCCGGTGGGCTTCATCAGGTAGTCGTAGTGGGTGAACTCCATCAGGCGAGTGACGGCGTGGACGCCCTCGACCGGGGTAATGCCCGGCTGCTGCCTTTCCACTTCCGCCCATTCGAGGAAGAGAACCTGGCGCAGAGGCAGGCGCAGAGGAAGCCCGGTGGGCTGGGGGACTTGAATGCGGACCTTGTCGTCGCGGCTGAAGACGCGGGGGAGCGATTCGTGCGAGCCGCCGAGGTGATCGAGCGCGCTGCGCCAGAGCTTCAGCGCGGGGGCAACGGGGATGACCAGAACATCTTCGCGGATGGGTTGCTGTACTGGGCTTTGAACAAAATGCGGGGATTCTTCGCTACGCTCAGAATGACAACTCTTCACTTCGTTACAATTCTTCACTTCGTTATAATTCTTCACTTCGTTACAATTCTTCACTTCTTTATGGTTGGGGTGGGAGTCGAGCAGGCAGATGTCGTCGGCGATGATGGTGTATCCGCGCTGCGCCAGGCCGGCGGCGAGGGTGGACTTGCCCGCGCCGGAGTTTCCCAGAAAGGCAACGACGCCTGTGCCCACGCGCACCGCGCTGGCGTGCAGGGAGTACATTCCGGCCTGATGGCAGAGGGAGGAGAAGATGGGCGAGAGCAGGTAGGCGCGAATGTCCGCGGGATGCGCTCCGGGGGCAGGTTCGACCAGGATCTCGCGACCGTGGCGGACGAGGAAGTTGGCGATCGCGGGCACGCGCAGGAGATACTCCTGGCGCGAGGCCCACCAGCGGCTCTCGTTGGCGACGACGTTGGCAATGCGCTGGGGCACGGCGGCGAGGCGGATGGAGACAGTGGCGGGGCCAGCGACGGCGGGGCTGGTGTCGGCGGAGCCATCGGCGGCGGGCAGCGGCTCAAGCTCCGGGAGGGGAATCTCCGAGGCCAGCAGGAATGGGCCGAGGCGATAGTACATAACGCCGGAGGACATGGGTGCATCATATCAATCCAGCGAGCCGGAAGAGGGAGTAAAGTCCTGGTGAGTGCGTGGGCCGAACCGGTGAAAGGAAACTATCTTTGCTGGGATGTGTTTGAAATAGTGTGACTTTTGTACTGCTTTGACAGGTCCGGCGGATGAAAGTGTCATTGACCTGCCCATGCGAGTTCAATAGCATTAACATTCAGGGTTATCTGGAGTTCTTCCCGCATCGGATTTGAGTTTTATCGAGGGCCCCACGAAAGCAAGAATGGCAGTTTCAATTGAACGTCTTCTCTTCTCTCAGGCTGAAATGAAAAAAAAGCTGTGGACTGCGCCGGTACTTCATACGATTCCGATCCGGGCCGCGCTTGGGTCTAAGAAGGGATCGAAGAGCGACAAGTACGGATCGCTCTCCCGTCACTAGGACCGCGGATAATGAGTCCGGGGCATGGCGGAAGGGGCGTGGCGGAAGATGCCGCGCGAGAGCAGAGAGTAAAGTTGTGGCAGAGTGTGTGGTGAGGCCGCTGAGAGTTTCGCTGCGGTACGGATTCACGCTTCGACCTGCTTCGCAGAGGAGTATCGATGGCAATTCCAGTTGAACGCGCGACCTCGTCTCCGTGTAAGGCGAAGAGGAAGTCCTGGACGACGCCAAGGATCGAAGCGCTGAAGATCAATGCCGCCGAGGGGGCGCATAAGGGCACCAACACCGACAAGCACGGATCGGCGTCGGGTACCAGGGCCTAGAACGTGCCGGATGGCCCCACAAGGACATCCTGAGAGCGGTTGCCTGCGCGGAGGCACAACTCGCTGTACCATTCTTCTTGCTTCAATACCATCCTTCGATCCAGGTGCTGCTTGAGCGCAATCTGCGGATACTGGCTGCTGCACGGAGATGCGCACGCGCGATCGGTGTGCGAGCGCATGTTGCAGTCGCTGGCTGCCCACGGGCCGGCCGGCTCTAACCTGATTGCCAGCGACAGAATGCCCGGCGCATCGGACTGGGTTGCCGTGGGCCACCGGCTGCTGAAGATTACCGCGGAAGATGCGCTGGAGGCGCAGCCTCTGACGGTTCCGCTGGCTGCGAATTCACTCTCAACTCAAGAGACAGAACCAACCTGCGATGCGACGATATGGCTGGTGGCGGACGCGCGCATCGACAACCGCGTCGAGCTTGCGGCGGAGTTTGGGATTGCGGCGGATGAGGCGGCTGGGATGGCGGACTCGGCGTTCGTTCTGCGGGCGTGGCAGCGCTGGGGGCAGGAGTGCGTAGAGCATCTGGTGGGGTCGTTTGCCTTCGCGGTGTGGGACGCGCGCGCGGAGCGGTTCTTCCTGGCGCGCGACCACGCAGGCGACCGCCCGCTCTACTATCGCAAGACGGCGGAGAGCTTTATTTTTGCAACGACGGCGCGGGCGATCCGCGCGTGTCCCGGGGTATCGAGCGAGTTGGACGAACGGCAGCTGGCGCGCGACCTGATCGGGCTGCCGCCGGAGTTCTCCCGGACGCGCTTCCTCGACGTGCAGGCGCTGGCACCGGGACACTGCCTGGTGGTGGGGCGCGATGGGGCCAGTCAACGCCGCTATTGGCGGATCGACCGGCTTCGTCCGGTGCGCTTTGCGCGCGACGAGGAGTACATCGAGGCGTTTCTGGAGATCTTCGACGAGGCAGTGCGCTGCCGGCTGCGCACCACCGGCGGCATCGCCACGGAGCTGAGCGCGGGGCTGGACAGCGGCGCGGTCGCAGCCACGGCGGCGCGGCTGCTGGCGGATAGCGGGACTGAGATTTCGGCCTACACGGCGGTCCCGTGCGCCGAGTTCTCCGGGATTGTGCCGCCGGGACTTATCGGCGATGAAGGGCCGTATGCGGCTGAGGTGGCCGCGCTCTATCCCAACATGCGGCAGATCCGGGTGGACGCGAGCGGGTCGGACATGCTGCGCGAACTGGCGCGCATCTTTCCCCTGCTCGACCTGCCACACGCCGCCGCGCTGAACAATGTGTGGGGCAATAGAATCCTGGACCGCGCCGCCGCCAGCGGAGCGAAGGTGATGCTGAACGGAGCGCTGGGCAACTTTGCCTACAGCTACACGGGCGGAGACGTTCTGCACGAGAGATTCCGCAGCGGGCGCTGGCTGGCCACACTCCGCCAGGCGTGGCGGCTGCGGCGGATGGGAATCTCGTCGGGGCGCAACGCTGCTTCGCTGACGGTCTTCGGCGTGCTGCCATGGTGGTTGCGCAGGCGGGTCGATCCGCTGATCCGCGCGGCGGAGATTGGTTGGAGCGCGATCCGCGCGGATCGCGCGCGCGAACTGGATGCGGTGGACCAGTTCCGCCGATTCCTGTTCACCCACGCGAGCGCGCTGCCGCGCCTGATGGCAACGGACTTCCAGCAGAACCAGTACGGCGACTACAACGCAGCGACCGGCGCGGGCTGGGGCATCGAGGCGCGCGATCCCACGGCGGACAAGCGGGTCTTCGAGTTCTGCGCGGCGATTCCGCCGGAACAGTTTGTAGCGGGCGGAATGGGGCGGTCGCTGGCGCGGCGCGCGATGCGCGGCAGGCTGCCCGAGGCGACGCTCACCCGCACGGAAAAGGGCACGCAGGCCGCCGACTGGTACGAGAGCCTGAGCAGGATTCACGGCGAACTGGACGCGGAGCTTGCGCTAGAGCAGGAGAGCCCCGGCGCGCGGCGGCTGATCGATCTGGATTGGCTGCGCGGGGCGCTGGAGGAGTGGCCGCGGACGGCGCAGGAGGCGGCGTTGAAGGATGGGATCTACGATTCGGCGATACCGCGCGGGATTGCGGTGGGCTACTTCATACGCAGGATTGAGGAAGAGGCGAACGTGTAGTGAGGGAGCGGCTTATGCTCGGCCGGCGAACTCGCGGGTCTCGGTGGAGACCTTTACTTTTTCGCCCTCTTTGATGAAGAGGGGAACGCGGATTTCGAGGCCGGTCTGGAGGCGGGCGGACTTGGTGACGCTGCCGCTGGACGTGTCTCCGCGCACGGCGGGTTCGGTGTGGACGATCTCCAGCTCGACGAATATGGGCAACTGCAGGCCGATGGGGTTGCCGTTGTACTTGTGCAACTGGACCAGGAGGCCATCGGTGAGGAAGTCCATCGCCGTGCCCAGCATCTGGCCGGTCAGGTTGAGGGTCTCGAAGCTCTCCTGATCGAGGAAGTAGGAGCCGTCGTTGTCGCTGTAGAGGTAGGTGGCGGGGACCAGGACGAGGTCGGGCTCCTTGAACTTGTCGCTGGCCTTGAAGGTCTTGTCGAAGACGGCGCCGGTGAGCAGGTTGCGCATCTTGAGGCGAACCAGCGTCTGGCCGCCGCGCGCGGTGGGCGTGTTCACCTCGGCATCCAGGCAAGTGTAGGGAGTGCTTTCAAACTCGAAGAGCGCCTTGCGCTTGACGTCGATTGCATCGATCAGTGCGGCCATAAACTACTCTGTACTCCTCGTTCTTTCGATCCACATTGAGGGCAGGCCGAAGTTGGAACCGTTCCTGGTCCCTGGGTCTTCTCAAGTATAAAGGGTATGACTGACCGGAGGAGAGATGGGCGGGACCGTTCGGTGCAGGATTTATCGGCGCAGCCCGGCGGAATGGCTGCTGGCGGCAGAGGCGCTGCTGCTGCTGGCGTTCTTTCGCGTCTGCCTGGTGGTGGTTCCGGTACACAGAATCGTACTGACGATCGCGCGCGGGCCCGCGGTGGACAGGATCGACGACGAGGCGGATTCTGAGGTTGCGGCACGAGAGCGCGGGGCAGCAACGGACGAGATGCGGGAGAAGAACACCGCGGAGTGCGCGGCTGCCGAGATTGCGCGGCGTGTGCGCTGGGCGGTGGAGGCGGTTGCGCGCCACTCGCCCGCCGCGTTTGTCTGTTTTCCGCAGACGCTGGCGGGCTACACCATGCTGCGCCGGCGCGGGGTGGCGAGCACGATGGTCTACGGCGTGGCGCGGGCGGGAGACGGGAAATTGATCGCGCACACGTGGCTGGTTGTGGGCGACAGGGTGGTGCTGGGCAGCGAGGTCGCAGGGGAGTTTACGGCTGTTGAGCGCTGGGAATGAGATCAACAACTGTTTTGAGTTTTGAGCTATGAGCTATGGGCTATGAGCTGTGGGCTGGAACCGTTGGCGGGGCGGCGATCAGGCGGATTTGGCCTGCTGGAGGAGGTCTCCGGCGTGGGCGGCGGCCTCGGCCAGGGCGCGGTGGTGGATGGTGAAGAGCGCGAGTTCCAGGCGGTCGCTGACGCCGGTCTTGTCGTAGATGCTGCGCAGGTAGTTCTTGACGACCTGCTCCTTGGTGTTGAGCTGGGTGGCGATGAGCTTGTTCTTGCATCCCTGGACGATGAGGGCGACGATCTGGATCTCCTTGGGGGTGAGGCGGTCGCGGACGCGGGCACCGACCGAGTCCTGGGCCAGGATGGAGGTGACGTTGGAGTGCTGGAAGGAGTGCTGTCCCGTGGCGACGCGGCGGATGCAGTCCAGCAGGCCGGGGCCGGGAACATTGCGATAGAGCACTCCATCGAGTGCGCGGGCGAGGTCGTCTGAGACCTCCGAGCCGTTTTCGGCGATGTAGATGGCGCGGATGCCGGCCGCGCGGGCGTGGGCGACGACGGCGTTGGCGTCCAGTTGCATGCTGGAGGAGAAGAGAAGGATGGCGCCTCGCCAGGTATCGATGGCGTTGGAGAGGCGGGAGATGTCTTCACATTGGGCCACGATGCGCATGTCTTCTTCCAGGGCGATGACGCGGGCCGCGCCTGCGCGGAAGATCGCCTGGTTGTCGGCAAGGATGATTCGGTTCATCGCGTGCGCCTCCTGAGTCAGCTATCTGCTGCCAAACCTTTCATCGGCGATATCAGACGGCGGGAGGGAGATGTCTACATATCGTACAGAGGCCGGATTCCGGTCCGGGCCCCAAACGGATTCAAGGCTAGAGCATAACTCAATCTCAAGGGGAGTGTTGCAGGTTGTGCGAGGCGGATTTTTCTGGACTGCTCCGGGCCGTGGAGAATCGAGTGGAAGCCGATCTGCTCGACGTTCGTCACCGGCCTGCTCAACCAGCGGATGCGCGTCCCCGCGTTGCGGTTGCCAATCGGCTTTGACGGCAGCCCATGGATTCCTGACCGAAACTAATTATTCCGCTGCATCGTCTTCTTATCTATATCTCTCTGACGCACGAACCCGGCCGGCACTTTGACAGGCACAATGCAGGTCTGTGCAGTGAGCTTTCCCCCTTGCAGTGAGCGTTGTCCCTCTCTCGCAGTGAGGTCTTCATCCCAGGAGCAGCGAATGGTCCTTCGGTCCGGCATACGATTCAGACTTCCCGCCAAATTTATACTCACAGCCCTTGTTCCCATACTGGCATTTGCTCCGCTGGCCGCGCTGTCTCTATACGCGACGAATCTCGCCGCGCAGATGCAGCGCGACAACAAGCCGTCCGAGACGGGGGAGATGCCGCCGAAGAGCTGGATCGACAAGGACACTGGGCACCGCGTGTGGCGCGTATCGGATGAGCCCAACTCCGGCGCGTTCTACTTCAACGTGAATGCGTTCACGCCGGACCACAAGCAGATGGTGTACAACTCGCCGGACGGCATTCGCGTGCTCGACCTGGCGACGATGACGACCCGGATGGTGGTGCCGAACCCGGTTGCGCCTGCTCCCGCGGCAACTGCAGATGCCACGGATGCAGCGGCGGGCGGCCAGGCAGGGCAGGGCGCGCGAGGCGGCCGCGGCGGATTCGGCGGCGGGTCGCGCGCCATTGTTGTGGGGCACAAGACCGACAGCGTCTTCTTCACGCGCACGGACCCGGTGACGCGAAGCAATGCGGTGTACAAGGCAGACACCAACACCGGCGTGGTGACCAAGCTGATCGACCTGCCGCCGCGGGTGAGCATCTCCAGCGTGAATGCGGATGAGACGCTGGGCGCGGGGACGTATAACGCAGCGGACTGTCCGGGTGGCAACCCGAATGCGCCACACGCATTTCTTGCCGCGCCGGCAGGAAGATTCGGCAGAGGAGTTGGAGCGGGTGGAACGGGGCTGCAGGCTGCACCGGCGGCTTCGTCTGCCGGTGCGCCCGCTGCCGCGAATCCCGCTGCCGCGAATCCAGTCGTAGTGAGTCCGGCGGAGGCGAATCCCACGCTGGGTGGGGCCAACGTGCAGTCGGACGACAAGGGCGCGATGATGGAGCGCCGGCTGGCATCGCGCACTCCGGTGGTGTTCTTCACCATTCGCTTGAAGCCGGGCCCGAACGGCGAGAAGGCTGGAACCATCAAAGTGCTCTTCCACTCGACCGATTGGATCGGCCATTTGCTCTTCTCCCCGACCGATCCCAACCTCATCATGTACTGTCACGAGGGCATGTGGCAGAAGGTGGACCGCATCTGGCTGATCCACACCGACGGCACCCATAACACGCTCATCCACAAGCGCACCATGGCGATGGAGATCGCGGGGCACGAGTTCTGGGGGCTGGACGGCAAGACCATCTGGTACGACTGGCAGTATCCCAAGGGCGAGGACTTCTTCGTCGCCAGCTACAACCTGGAGACGCACAAGCGGGTGGCGTATCACCTGCAGCGCAACGAGTGGTCGATCCACTTCAACCTGACGCAGGACCTCGACCTCTTCTGCGGCGACGGCGGCGACTCCGGCCAGGTGGCCGCGGCGCCGGACGGCGAGTGGATCGAGCTGTTCCGGCCACAGATGATCGGCGGTACCGAGGGCGCGCTCAATGGGTCCAACTACTTCCAGCCACGCGTCTTCCACTCCGAGCACATGGTCAACATGGCGCACCAGAACTATCGCGCCGAACCGAACCCGCGCTTCTCGCCGGACAAGAAGTACGTCTTCTTCACCAGCAATATGTTTGGGCGCAGCTACGTCTTCGCGGCGGAGGTTGCCAGGGCTGCCGACCAGACAGGCGCGGTGTCCACGCCGGAGCTGGCCACGAAGTTCAACCCCATTATGCCGACGCCAACCACGACGCAGAAGTGACGCCAGCAAGGCCTTACTGCGCATAGTATGGATACGGATTCCCCAGCCCTCGATTCCAGAGGGCTGGGAAATTGCAATGACACGAACTGCTCGACTCAGAACCACCCCGTGAGGTTTTCATGCGCCGCCTTTCTCTTCTTCTTGCCGCTCTGGCCGCCCTTCCGCTCTCTCTTCACGCCGCGCCCGCCGCCGCACAGGCCGCTGCTGCTGCCGCCATCGGCGCAATCACCACCACTACGCCCGCTTCGCAGAAGCCGCGCGTGATTCAGCAGTTCACCACGGGCTGGCGATTTTTGCAGGCCGATGCCGCGGGCGCGGAGAAGCCAGGCTTTGACGACTCGGCGTGGAAGAGCGTGACGCTGCCACACGACTGGTCCATCGCCGGCCCGGTGAAGGAAGACGCGCCATCGAAGGGCGCGGGCGCGTTTATGCCGACCGGCATCGGATGGTACCGCAAGACATTCACTGTCCCCGCAGCGGATGCGAAGCCGACAGCGGCGCGGCGGACATTTGTCGTCTTCGACGGCGTGATGGCCAACAGCGATGTCTATCTGAATGGCGAGTTGCTGGGCCACAGGCCATACGGCTATGTGAGTTTTGAATACGAGCTGACGCCGCATCTGCAAGCGGGCAAGAACGTGATCGCGGTGAAGGTTGACGATTCGCAGCAGCCTGCATCGCGGTGGTATCCCGGCGCGGGGATCAACCGCCAGGTCCGGCTCATCACTACGGGCGACGCGCACATTGTTCCGTGGGGGACGTTCGTCACCACTCCCTCGGTGATGGCTGACTCGGCGACGATCCACGTTCGCAGCACGGTGACAAATGAATCCGCCACGGATGCGAAGCTCTCGCTGAGGGTGCGGCTGACAGCGCCGAACGGCAGCGCCATCAAGACAACGAAACCAATCGCCTCCGAAGCCACGGATGTCGCAGCCGGAGCCACTGCCGACCTGAACGCGGAGACCAGCATCTCTAATCCTGACCGCTGGGACATTGGCCACGGCGCACTGTATACCGTTCACGCAACGCTGCTGCGCAACGGCAAAGCGGTCGACGAGGAGGACGTTCCCTTCGGCATTCGCGAGTTCCACTTCGATGCCAACCAGGGCTTCTTTCTGAATGGAGTACACCACAAAGTCCTGGGCGTGGCCCTGCACACCGACGGCGGCGCGGTGGGAACGGCGGTTCCGCTGGCGGTGTGGGAGCGGCGGCTGACCGAGCTGCGCAAACTAGGCGTGAATGCGATACGCACGGCGCACAACCCGCCCGCGCCGGAGTTTCTGGACCTGGCCGACCGCATGGGCTTCCTCATCATGGACGAGATGTTCGACTGCTGGACGGTGGCCAAGAATCCGTACGACTACCACCTCTACTTCAAGGAGTGGAACATCCGCGACACCACCGACACGGTGATGCGCGACCGCAATCATCCCAGCATCATTCTATGGTCGGCGGGCAACGAGATCCACGACACACCGAAGCCGGAGGTTGCGATTCCGATTCTGAAGGCGCTGGTCGAGACCTTCCACCAGAACGATCCGACACGGCCCGTGACCCAGGCGCTGTTCCGTCCCAACGCGAGCCACGATTACGAGGACGGCCTGGCCGACCTGCTCGACGTGGTGGGGCAGAACTACCGCGAACCCGAGATCCTGGCGGCCCATGCGCAGAAGCCGACGCGCAAGATCATTGGCACGGAGAACGGCCACGAACGCGGGAATTGGACGCCGCTGCGCGACCACCCCGAGTACGCCGGACAGTTTCTGTGGAGCGGCATCGACTACCTGGGCGAGTCGCGCACCTGGCCGACGATCGGATCCGGCTCCGGCCTGCTGTTGACCACGGCGCTGCCTCACGGGCGCGCCTTCGAGCGCCAGAGCTGGTGGTCCACCACTCCGATGGTGGCCATGGTGCGGCGCACAGCCTCCGTCCGCCCCGCGCCCATCGATCCCGGCTACGCGAACGCAACCAGCACGGACCAGTCTGCGGCTCCCGCAACTCCGCGCGCAGCCGCGCCGCGCACAGCCGGTGTTCGCCCAGCCGGTGCAGGCGCAGGCGCGCCTCCGGCGGCCGATCCCTCGGTGCGCTTCTCCGAGCCGCTGCTCAACGATTGGACCCCGAAGGACCTCACGCCGCACATAGAGAACGTCGAGGTCTACACCAACGCAGAGGAGGTCGAACTCTTCCTGAATGGCAAGTCGCTGGGCACGGAGAAGCTGCACGCCGATGCCAGCCCCATCTCATTCAAGGTGCCGTTCGAGCCGGGAACGCTGAAGGCGGTGGCGCGCAGCGGCAGCACGATCGTTGCCACCGACGAGCTGAAGACGGCGGGCAAACCGGCGCGCATCGTCTTTACCGCCGACTCGCCGGCCCGGCCGCTGACGCCCGACTGGAACGACGTTCGCTATGTGACGGCGACCCTGGTCGACAAGGACGGAACGCGGATTCCCGACTCGACGACGGTGGTTCGCTTCGCGGCCACGGGGCCAGCGTCGATCATCGCCGTGGACAACGGCAATATGATGGACCACGACCCGTACCAGGCGACCCAGCGCAAGCTGTACCTCGGCAACGCGCTTGCCCTGCTGCGCGCCACCGGCACGTCAGGCCAGATCAAGGTCACAGCCAGCGCGGACGGGGTTCCATCGGCGACACTTACGCTGACGGCTGCGCCGATCGACAAGGAAGACCCCGCGATTGCGAAGACCTCCGCGACGGGGCGCGGATTCTGATCGGGCGAAGTAGCAAACGATGGCCCCTCGTCTCCCGTCGAGATGCGGGGTCATCTTATGTGGGGGCGGCTTAATTTCTCGGAAATCCCGTCTTCCCGCGGTCGCCACCGGAGGGTGGTTACAGTTTGCCGAGCTTCCGCCGATAAAGCCATTTGTGCCGAATTTAGTGCCCGGGGCTTGATGCGATGAGGAGAATCAGCGACTGTCTGAAAGACTTTCTCTGTGAAGATGCAGGGCAGGATCTGATTGAATATGCCCTGGTTGCCGGGTTGATCGGCCTTGCAGCCGTGCTGGCGATGTCCGGGCTGTCCACCAAGATCGGAAACAGCTTCAACACGGTTGGAAGCCGTCTTACCAACGCGATCTAACTACTGAAATCCTACTGGGTGACGGCGGGCTTTGCCGTGGCGGCGGGGGTGACGCGGGGGTAGTAGCCGCTGCGCGTGCGCACGGAGAGTTTGCCGTAGCCCTTGTCCTTTGCCTCGACGCGGACCACGCGGTAGCCGCCGAGTTCGGGCGGCTTGGTGGAGTGGTAGGCGATGGTGTACTGGGTGCGGATGTCGTTGGCCACCTCTTTGGTGATGGCATCGACATCTTTCACGGACTTGGGGAAGTAGGCTGCACCGCCAGTCTGTTCGGAGAGCGTCTCCAGCACGCGGCGGGCGTGGCGCGACTCAGTTTTGTTGGTGTCGTCGCCGAAGAGAAGGCCGATGCAGTAGACGACGGGACCGTCGAAGTCCTGGATGCGGCGAATGGCCTGCTCGAGGGTGGCGCTGGATGCGTTGTCTTCGCCGTCGGTGACGATCAGGAGCACCTGCTTGGGGTGCTTGGCGTTCTTGGAGAGATAGTCGGCGGAGGCCACCACCGCGTCATAGATGGCGGTGCCGCCGGAGGACTTGATGTAGCTGAGGCCCTGCTGGAGCTTGTCGATGTTGTTGGTGAAGTCCTGGTCGATGAAGGCCTCCCAGGAGAAGTCGACGAGGAAGGCCTCGTCCTCGGGGTTGGAGAGCTTGACCAGGTCGAGCGAAGCCGCGTCGACGGCTACGCGCTTGTCGTACATGGAGCCGGAGCTGTCGATGAGGATGCCGAGCGAGACGGGCAGGTCCTCGTGGCGGAAGCCGGTGATGGTCTGCGGAACGTTGTCCTCGAAGACGTGGAAGGCGTCCTTGTCGAGGGTTTGCACGCTGTGGCCGGAGCCGTCGAGGACGGTGGCGTTGAGGCGGACCTCGTAGGCGTTTGCGCGCAGCGTGAACTGGCCGGTTGCGCCGCGCTGGATGGGGTTGAGGGGAGTGCCCTGCTGGCTGTCGGCGGGCTCGGGCGAAGTGACGGGCGAGGGCGCAACCTCGGGCGAAGACTGGGCCGGAGCAGCGGCAGGTTGCGCAGGCGCGGGCTGCTGGGCGCGGGCGATTGCTGCGCAGAGGATCAGCGACAGGAGCGCGGCGGCGGCGAATCCCTTGGGTACACCCGAAAGCATCTTTCTCCTACTGCGAAGGCGCATAGTATCCCTCGCGGAAGTGTACGGTAAGTGGCGGAAGGCCGGGCGGGGGCGCGAGCTTCACCTTGAGTTTACGCCAGCTTCCGTCGCGCTTCGTTTCGATGGGGCTGTAGCCCAGGACGTACTCGTCGCGCAGCTCGGCGGAGATGCGCGATGCGATGTCCGCGAGGTCGGCGGTATCGCTGCCGACGATGAAGAGACGTCCTCCGGTGCTCTCGCAGATCTGCTTGAGCAGTTCCGGGCCGAGCTGCTCCTCCGAGCTGGGTGCGTAGTTGTCGAAGATGCCGATGGAGTAGATTTGCACGCCACTTTCGCGCACCACGCGCTCCAGTTCGTTCTGGGTGTAGCGGCTGCGGTTGTCGCCTCCGTCGGAGATGATGAGCAGGGCCTTGCGGTCGTATTTGGCCTGGCGCAGGTGGTCCACGCCGAGGTAGACGGCGTCGATCAGCGCGGTGCGGTTTTCGGGCTTCAGCATGACCATGCGCGCCTCCACGTCGTCCACGTCGGAGGTGTAATCGACGATGACCGAGGGGCGGTCGTTGAAGCCGACGACGAAGAACTCGTCCTGCGGGTTGGAGGTGCGCAGGAACTCGGTGAGCGCCTTGCGCGCGCGGGTGAACTTGCTTGTCATGCTTCCACTCAGGTCCAAGACGACTCCGATGGTGATGGGCGCGTCCTGGCTGGAGAAGTAGCGGATGGTCTGGGGGACGTTGTCGTCGGTGACGCTGAAGTTCTCTTTTTCCAGGCCGGTGACGAGCCGGTTCATGGGGTCGGTGACGGAGGTGGGGACCTGGACGAGGTTGACGTCGACGCGCAGGCGGGCGTCGCGGTGCGAGGCGCCCTCGACGACGACACGGGTTCCGCCCTCGATCGCTGGCTTCTGGGATTCGGAATCCGACGCCTTTGGCGGTGCGGGCGCGGGCGTCTGGACGTTGCCCAGCGGGTTCTCCTGTGCGCGGCTGGGGACCGGAGATCCCAGGGCCAAGGCAGCCAGAGCGAGAGCCAGGGCCACGCGCGCCAGCCGTATACAGCCCACTCTCCCCGTGCTGCCCATTGAAAACCGCATGATCGACCTTGAAATACTTGCGCGACTTATATCATCTCGCAGTCCCTCTCGTCTTGTTAGACTCCGCATCGCAGTGCAGGGATGCAGCGGCGCTGGCGGTACTCCCAGAACAGGACGAATGCAGCGGCGGCAACATGTACCCCGTACAATCGATGGCAGAACATATTTATCAGGAGCGCAGAGACCCCGCATGGCCCGCATCTATCCGTTCCGCGCACTTCGCTACGATACCAGCCGCGTCCGGATGGAGGACGTGGTCACCCAGCCCTACGACAAAATCACCCCCGAGATGCAGCAGCGCTACTACGAGGCGAGTCCGTACAACCTGGTGCGCATCATTCTGGGCAAGCATGAGCCGGACGACACCGAGGCCGAGGAGTTTCTGCCCGCAGGCGAGGAGGCGCACAACGTCTACACGCGGGCGGCGGAGTGGCTGCGCGAGTGGCGCAAGGAGGGGATTCTGGCCGAGGAGGCCGAGCCCGCGCTCTACGGCTACTCGCAGAGCTACACCGTGCCGCACAGCGCCGCGGCCGGGAAACTAGCCGAGGTCCGCGAGCGGCGAGGGTTCATCGCGCTGGGGCATCTCTACGAGTATGCGGACAAGGTGGTCTACCGGCACGAGCAGACCTTCCCCAAGCACAAGAGCGACCGGCTGGCTCTGTTCAAGGCGACGCGGGCCTACTGCGAGCAGGTGTATATGCTGTACTCGGACCCGGCGTTTACCGCGGAGAAGCTGATCTTCGGATCGAGCAAGGACGGGAAGGACACTCGCCCGGCCGACCTGGCGATTACGGATGAGTACGGCGTGGTGCATCGCGTGTGGAAGCTGACCGACCCGGTGCTGATCAATCCGATTCTGACCGCGATGGCGGACAAGAAGCTGATCATTGCGGACGGCCACCATCGCTACGAGACCTCGGTGGCATACGCCAAGGAGCGGTCGGCGCAGTTGCGGCTGCCGCTGGGCGAGCCGCGCAACCCGGACGAGAAACTGGGCACGGGCCGCCTGCCTGTGCCGCCCTTTCCCGAGGCCGCGATGATGATGACGTTCGTGAATATGGACGCGCCGGGGATCACGATCCTGCCGACCCACCGCGTGGTCTTCGGGCTGGAGAATTTTTCGACCCAGAAGTTCCTGGCCAGCGCGCAGGAGTTTTTCACTGTGACGCAGCTCGATTCCGCCGACCTTGGTCCGCTCACCGGGTCCGCGGGTACGGCGTTTCTGGTGGTGACTCGCGATGGGAATCATCTGCTGCGAGCGAAGCCGGAGGCGGTCAAAGCCGCGCTGACAGGTGTTCCCGCACGGCAGGCGCAGCTCGACGTGGTGCAGTTGCACAGCATTCTGTTGGACCGGATTCTTGGTCTCTCGCAGGAGCGCATCACTCAGCTTGGCAACGTGCGCTTCATCCGCGAGGCGACCGAGGCGGTGGAACAGGTGAGGGCGGGCGAGGCCGACGTTGCCTTCCTCATCAAGCCGGTCACGCTCGACCAGTTGCGCGATGTCTCGCTCTCCGGCGATGTGATGCCGCAGAAATCGACGGACTTTTATCCCAAACTGCTGAGTGGGCTGGCAATCTATGCGCTGGATTGAGATGTCATTGCATGGCTGGATGGAGGAGGCACATCTCCATCGGTCGAATCTGGCTCATTGGATGACATGGTCTAAGAGTCTGTCTAAAAACTCGATCGTTATCGCGACGCGCAAAAGGCCCGGGGCTAAAGCCCCTTGATGATGCGAGGCTTACTCAGGGGGCTGAAGCCCCCTGCTCCCTCCGATAGGCAAGAACTTGAATCTCTCGCAGCATGTAAGCAGTTTTTAGACAGGTTCTAAGATTGATTTGAAGATGAACAGTTGATCCCTTCTCGCAAGTTCGCCGCCGTTCTGCTTGCCATCTTGGCGGGCGCGGCTGCTGCTGCGTTCTACCTCCGGGCGCAGCCGCAGGGGCAGAACGCGAATCCCACGCAGGCGCAGACCTCTGCCGCATTGCAGATGAACCGCAATCTGGTGGTGCTGGACCCGGCGCACGGCGGGCCGGATACGGGAGCCACGCTGGGCGACAAGATATTCGAGAAGGACGTGACCCTGGCGATTGCGGCGCGGATGCGCGCCACGCTGACGGCTGCCGGGTTCACCGTGGTCTCGACGCGGGACGTGGGATCAGACACTGCGCTGACCGGTGACCAGCGCGCGGATATCGCCAACCGAGCGCACGCGCTGGCCTGCATTGTGATTCATGCCACGGCCAGCGGATCGGGCGTGCATCTCTACACCTCGGCGTTGCCGCCGCCGCAGGAGGATTCGAGCGCAAATCTTCCGCTTATCCCGCGCGTTGCATTCGTTCCGGTGCCGTGGGAGCAGGCGCAGGCCGCCTCCGTCAGTCAGAGCCTGCGTCTTGCCGGCGAGCTGAGCGCGGCGCTGGGCAACGCGAATCTTCCGCTGCTGGCTGGACGTGAGCCGGTGCGGCCATTGGACAATTTGCAGTGTCCGGCGGTGGCGCTCGAGCTGGCCCCGCTGCCGATTGCAGGCAGCGACGCGACGCCGGTGACGGATGGGGACTACCAGCAGCGGGCCGCCGCCACGCTGACTGCGGCGTTGCAGGCTTGGCACAACGATGTGGACCCATCGGCTTCCAATTCAGCGGCAACGGGTGCAGCCGATTCTGCTGCCGCGGCACAGGCAGCGGCACAGTCCGCGCGTGCGTCGGCCGAGGCTGCGGGGCGTGCGGCGGCCAGGCTCGCGGCGGCCAAAGCCCATGCGCCGCTCGGCGTTCCGGCGGGCAGTCCAGCGGCCAGTCAAGCGGGCAGTCAGTCCGGCAGTAGTGGACAGGCGAACAAGGACAAGGCGAACAGCGCTGGCAAGACCTCCCCGGCGAGTACCTCCAACGGGTCAGAGGCCAACGCGTCGCAGACACTGGGGAGCCAATGATACCCCGCTACCAGCGCGTTCTCTTCTGGAGCCTGAGCGGCGCGATCCTTGTGATGGCGCTGGTGCTGCTGCGCGGCTGCGAGCAGACGCGCGAGAAGTTGACCCGGCATCGCGATGAGACGCCGCTGGCCGCGCCCGTGGCCACGCCCAGCGAGACGGTCCACCTGGCGCTGGCCAACGACGCCACCGGTTCGATCACTCTGGTGGATCGCGACGTTGCGCTGCCGGTGGAGACAACAGCCCGCGCGCATGCACTGCTGACGCGGCTGATCGCCGAGTATTCCTACAAAGGCTCCGCCCATCCGCTGGAGAGCGGCCCGGCGGTGGACGATGTCTTTCTGCTCGACCTGCCGCTGCGCCCGCCGGTCGCGCCCGGCGGCAAACCGGCGGAGGCAGAGAAACCGGCGGCGGGAAAGAACGCGGCGGCGCGCAAGGACCACTCCGTGGTTCCGGGGTGGAGCTCGCCAGACGGCCCACCATCAAACGCCGGCCAGAACCCCGGGCCGCGCACTCCCGGCGGCAAGCTGGCGGTGGTGAATCTGCACGGCAGCTTCGCAGACCACCACCCCTCGGGCATCGAGGCGGAGACGCTGACCATCGACTCGATCCTGGGCACGCTCTACGCAAACTTTCCGAGCATCGAGCAGGTGCGTTTCCTGGTGGACGGCCAGCCGCGCGAGACGCTGAACGGGCACGCCGACCTGATGCGCACATACGACGTGGTCGATACCGCGACCGGGTCCGCACAGCCGGCCACAGAGGAGAACCGCTGATGGGCGCGAAGAGTTTGACCATTGGCGTCTTCGACTCCGGATTCGGCGGGCTGACTGTGCTGCGCGAACTGCTGCCTCTGGTCGGCGATGCGCACTGCGTTTATCTGGGCGATACGGCGCGGCTGCCCTATGGATCGAAGTCGCGGGAGACGATCGTGCGCTATGCGCTCTCCAGCGCGCGCTTTCTACAGCGGCAGGGCGCGGAGCTGCTTGTTGTCGCGTGCAATACCGCGACGGCGCTGGCGCTGGATGAACTGCGCGCAGCACTGACCATCCCGGTGGTCGGAGTCATCGAGCCGGGAGCCGAGGCCGCGGCAGACGCGTGCAGGGAACAGGGAACAACGCCCGGCGTGCTGGTGCTGGCTACGCAGGCGACCATCGAATCGCACGCTTATGCGCGCGCCTGCGCGGCGCTCGGCCTCGAAGCCACCGAGAAGGCATGCCCGCTGCTTGTGCCGCTGGTCGAAGAGGGATGGATTGGCGAGGATGGCGATACGGCACGAGCTTCGGTGACCGCGCAGGTGCTGCGCATCTACCTCGGCGAGGCGCTGCGGGACGCGCCCGAGAGCCGTGCGCTGCTGCTTGGCTGCACGCATTACCCGCTGCTGCGGACAGAGATCGAACGCACGCTGGCGGAGCTTGGCCGTCCGCTGCGCGTCATCGACTCGGCGCAGGCGACGGCGCGTGTGGTAGCGCGGATTTTGTCGGAGAATGGCGGAGCGCACGGAGCTTCGACGGGCATTGGCGAGGCCACCTGCGAGTTCTTCGCCACCGACTCCGTGCGGAAGTTCGAGCGGCTCGGCTCGCGTTTTCTGGGTCGTCCCGTCGGCGAGGTTCAACTCGTCGATCTGGGCGGGTAAGACGAAGAACAGTTGTGAGTTGTAAGTTGTAAGTCGGGAGTTCTAGATTTTCGCTTGCATCATCGCTTGCCCATCGAGCCTCTAATAGACCGATGCCATACCTGTTGAAGACCGAGCCGGGGAAATATTCCTTCGACGATCTGGTGCGCGATGGCGAGACCGTCTGGGACGGCATCGCCAACAACCAGGCGCTGATGACGCTGCGCCAGATGAAGAAGGGCGAGCGCTGTGTGATCTACCACTCGAACGTGGGCAAGGCCGCGGTAGGAACGGCGAAGGTGGTCTCGGTGGACGCGAGCGACGCCCGCAATCCCATTGTGCGCATCAAAGCAGGGAAGCGGTTGCAGCGCGAGAGGCCACTGGCCGAGATTCGCGCGGGGGGAGTCTTTCAGGGGTCGGTGATGTTTCGCCAGTTTCGGCTCTCCGTAGTCCCGCTGACCGAAGAGCAGTACGACTGGCTGACGCGTGGCTAGAGCGTCGCGTGGACGCAGGAACGGGCCGCCGCTGCTATCCTATTGATTGGAATCTCTTGGAAGATTTCAAGGAGTTGCATGATCGATCTGAAGGGCAAAGTGGCCGTCGTCTTCGGCCTGGCCAATAAACGCAGCATCGCCTATAGCGTGGCGCAGAAGCTGGCCGAGGCGGGGGCGACGCTGGTGCTGTCGTACCAGTCGGAGCGGTTGCAACGCGAGGCCGAAGAGTTGCTGGAAGACCTGGGCCAGACCGGCACGGGGCGCGCGTTTCAGTGCGATGTATCGCGCGACGAGGAGATCGACGCGGTCTTCGCGCAGATTGCCGCCGTATTTCCGAAGATCGACATTCTCATCCACTCGGTCGCGTTTGCTCCGGCCGATGCGCTGAAGAACGATTTCCTGCTTACCAGCCGCGAGGACTTCCGCATCGCGCACGACATCAGCGTGTACTCGCTGATTGCGCTGGCGCGCGCCGCCGCGCCGCTGATGACCGACGGCGGATCGATCCTGACGCTGACCTACTACGGCGGAGAAAAAGTCTTTCCCAACTACAACGTGATGGGCGTGGCCAAGGCCGCGCTGGAGTCCACGGTGCGCTACCTGGCGGCATCGCTGGGCGTGAAGAACATCCGCGTCAATGCTGTATCGGCCGGGCCGATCCGCACGCTGGCCGCGCGCGGCATCGGCGACTTCAACCAGATTCTGGACGCCGTCACACTGCGCGCACCGCTGCACCGCAACGTCGAGCAGATCGAGGTTGGCAACACAGCGCTCTTCCTCTGCTCGCCGCTGGCCAGCGGCATCACCGGCGAGATCACATTCGTCGATTGCGGCTTCAACATTACCGGAATCTAAATCAGAACTCATGGAATCTAACGCGCAAAGGAGACCCAGATGACCACAGCGGAAGTTTTGCTACAGGACTATGACATGGAAATGGGCATGACGCGACGCACTCTGGAGCGCGTCCCGGAAGACAAGCCCGACTTCAAGCCGCATGAGAAGTCCATGGCCATGGGCAAGCTGACCTTGCATGTAGCCACGCTGCCGAAGTTTGGCACATTCATTCTGACCACGCCCAGCATGGACCTGACCACCGCCAAGTGGCCCGAAATGACCTTCAGCACGCGCGAGAAGCTGCTGGCCGACTTCGACGCGCTGGTAGCCGAGGCGCGCGCCGCGCTGATTGCCGCCTCCGATGCCGATCTGGCCACGCCGTGGAAGTTCTCCTACGGCGAGCACGTCCTCTCCAACAGCCCGCGCTCGCTCGCCTTCCGGCACATGTTCTTCAACCACCTGATCCACCATCGCGCGCAGCTTGGCGTCTATCTGCGGCTGAACGACGTTCCCGTGCCGGGACTCTACGGCCCATCGGCCGACGAGCCCTTCAAGCCGTAGCGCCAGCGTTGCGCAAGACGCATCGCCAATTCCACAAGAAGTGTTTCAAATCCAAGCAGCATCGCGCCGCAACGACGGCGCTCACTCGCCTGGTGTATTCAGTCGCCTCGCCTGCCAACGCTCTGTGCGGAATAGACATCTAACCCGGCAAGTGGCGAAGATCAGTGCCACAGGACGCACCTATCTACGGGAGTACAGCGATGGCAATTTCACACAAATCTCAAGATTCTGCGCACGACCTTTCGACGGAAGATCGCAAGGAGATGAAGGCTTCAACCTATGCATTCCCTGCGCAGCGCAAGGAACCGCTGAACGACGCCTCGCATGTGCGCAACGCGATTGCGCGCTTCGACCAAGTGAAGGATGTCACCGACAGCGAACGCGAAGAGGCCTTCCATCACATCCGGGCCGCGGCGAAGAAGTTTGGCGTGGAGATGACGGAGACCCACTGGAAGCAGCTTGGACGCAAGCCGCATACGGCGAACTCCGCGCAGAAGTAGACACTCTCGCCGCAGGTTCGCTAGCCGGCCTTCTCGGTCAGCTCGGCCCATCGGGCGTAGAGCGCGTCAGCGGCGGACTGCGCTACTTCCATCTCGTGCAGCGCGGCGGTCAGCGCATCGGCGTTGGTGGCGACGCCCGGATCGTCCAGCAGATCGCGCGCTGCGTTCAGGCACTCGTCGGCGGCCTGCACGCGATCCTCAATGGTGGCATACTCGCGCGCTTCGAGGTAGGAGAGCCTCTTTTTGCCCACGTTGCTCGACGGCTGCGCGCTATTCACCGGTGTTGCGGTCGCATCCGGCGAGCTGCCATCGCTATTGGCCGCGCCCTGTTCGCGCTGCCACTGCTCCCACTGCGAGTAGTCCGCAAATGTCTCCGCGTTACCCAATCCATCGAGTCCAAGCACAGTCGTCGAGACGCGGTCGAGCATGTAGCGATCGTGCGTCACCAGTACCAGCGCGCCGGTGTACTCGAGCAGCGACTCTTCCAGAATCTCCAGCGTCGCAATGTCGAGATCGTTGGTCGGCTCGTCGAGCAGAAGCAGGTCGGCGGGTTCGAGCATGAGCTTGGCGATCAGCACGCGCGCGCGTTCGCCTCCGCTGAGCCGTTCGATAGGCTGATTGAGTTGCTCACTGGTGAACAGAAACTTCGCCGCGTAGCTGGCGACGTGGACGACGCGGCCCTGGTAGACAACCGAGTCGGAGTCCGGCGCAAGCGCGCGGCGGAGCGTGACGCCCTCCTCCAGCTCGCGCATCTGCGAGAAGTAGACGATCTTCAGCACCGCGGCTTTTTTGATTGCGCCTGCCGTCGGTTCCAGTTCGCCGGAGAGCAGGCGCAGCAGCGTCGTCTTGCCGCTGCCGTTGGGCCCGACCAGGCCGACGCGCATTCCATTGGTGATGAGGAAGTTCAGCCCCTCGACAATTTTCTTCTCGCTCGCGCCTTCGCCGAAGCTGAGGGCTACGTCTATAAATTCGACCAGCCGCTTGGTCTGGCGATCGGTGGCCGCGAAATCAATCCCCGCCGTAGCCGTCTGCACGCGCTGGTTTACATCGCGCAACTGTCCGATCAGGTCCTGCGCGTTGTCGATGCGCGCCTTGGCCTTTGTAGCCCGCGCCTTGGGGCCGCGACGCAGCCACTCGACCTCGATCTTGACGCGGTTCTTCAGCGCGGCTTGAAGTTTGGATTGAGCTTCGAGATGGGACTGGCGGCCCTCGATGAACTTGGAGTAAGGTCCCTTCACGCGCAGCAGTCCGTCGGCGTAGACGCGGTTCAGCTCGACGATCTCGGTGGCTACATTCTCCAGAAAATAGCGGTCGTGGCTGACCATCACACATGCAAAGTTAGCCTGGTTGAGCAGCTCTTCGAGCCACGCAATGCCAGCCAGATCCAGATGATTGGTCGGCTCGTCGAGCAGCAGGACATCGGGGTGCGTGACGATGGCCTCGGCAATCGCCAGCCGTTTGCGCCAGCCGCCGGAGAGCGTCGCGGCCTCGGCCGCAAGATCGGGAAATCCAGTCCGTCCGCCCGTCTCGCGCAGGCGGCCCTCGTGCTCAGCCTCAGCGACGTTGGTACGCACCAGCGCGGCTTCGAGCACATCGCGCACCGTAAGCCCGGGCGCGAAGTTCGACTCCTGCAATACATACGCGATACGCGCGCGCTTGCGCGTGGCCACGTCGCCGGAGTCGGCCTCCTGCTCGCCCGCGAGGACTGCGAGCAGGGTCGATTTGCCCGCGCCATTCGGCCCGATCAGGCCGATACGGTCGCCGTCGGACACGGGAAAGCCGATCTCTTCAAACAACGGCACAGCGCCAAACCGCTTTGACAGGCCCTGTGCATTCAGAATTGGCGGCATCCAACCAGTCTACCGTGCGAACAAAGAATTAACACCGATGCACGTCGATGAGACCGGTCAAAATCGAGAATACTTTTGCGACGGGGAATGGAAACAGAGACAGGTTGTCTTCCGTAGCCGTTTCGGCTACAGTCGATATAGAGGTGTCCGATGCGTCATGTTTCGCTGCGCGAGTTCCGAATCCGCGGCTCAAAGGCCCTTCAGCAGGTTCGCACCGGCGAGACCGCGCTGCTGGTAGGCCAGAACGGCCCTGCATACTTTCTGGTTCCAATCCTTGGCAACGTTGTTCAGCAGGATCGCGAGCTGAGGCGAGCCATGGCGAAGGCGAGCTTGCGCGAGGGATGGCGTCTCGCCGAGTCCGCTGACGACATCAGCGACAAGGAGATTGGCGAGGAGATCGCTCAGGCGCGCGGATCTCGACGACTGCGGAAGGCCGGATGAGGCTCGCCGTTCTGGACACCAACGTGATTGTTTCGGCTGGAATCCAGCCCGGTGGTGCGCCCGCAAAGCTCTTGATGGACTGGGTGCTGGAGGGTGCGGTGCAGGTGGTCACCAGCCAGTCCGTCGTTGCCGAGTATCGCGAGGTGGTGCGCCGCCCAAAGTTTCATCAATATGGATTTCCGCCGCTCTGGCTGGAGTTTCTGATCGAGGAGAGTATGCGGCTCGCCGAGCCCGAGCCCTGGCCGCACACCTGTCCCGACCCGAAGGACGCCTCGTTCCTCGCACTGGCGCACGCTGCTGGGGCATGGCTTGTGACGGGAAATCTAAAGCACTTCCCAAGGTCCATCCGCAGCGGTGTCACCGTGCTCTCGCCTGCCGATTATCTGACACATCTCGTGGGCGATTGATTAATCCAAATCGAAGTCGCGCAGGGGACGGTCGGTCAGCGGCTTCTCCTTGGCCTTCTTGACGGCTTCGGCGAACTTCTTGGCCATCAGGTCGTCCTTGTTCTTCTGCGCGTCGACGGACTGCGCGAAGATGGAGTCGCGGCGTGCGTCGGCCTCGCGCGCGGCAAGAGCGGCGTCCGTGAAGTCCTCGAACATGCGCTTGCGCGGCGCGGGCGTGTGACTGATGATGGCGCGCGTCACCGGATCGACCTTCAGCATCGCTCCGCAGTCCGGACAAGTCACTTCAAACGCATCGTCGCTCAGGCCCATGTTGAATCACCTCGTCGGGAACCATTTTAGAACGGTTGCTGGTTGTTGGTTGCTGGTGTTAGTTGTCAGAGGCGGATGACGAGGTGGCCTGCGCATTGGCTTGCGGCCTCTTCCACCAGCCGCGCGATGAGGCCGACGCTGTCGCTGTGCGCGGACTCCCACGCGGCGAGGAACCATACCCCGGCCAACACGCGCTCCTGCGGATGGGCGTTGGGGAAGAGGTGCAGCGTGATGGCTTCGGCGTGCTTGCGTAGGCTGGCCTCGCGGTGCAGCTCGAAGGTGGCGGCCAGGCGGCGCAGGCGGCCCATCTGGTAGCGCATCTTGGACGCCGAAACCTCAGCGGAACGTGCGAGGCTAGCGTCGAGCTTGGCGAGATACTCCTGCGCGGCGGTGAGCGCCTCGTCGAGCGCGTTGCCGGTGGCGGCGAGGCGACGCTTGGCCTCGATGGGCAGGGCGCGCGCTGCGAGTCGCTGGGCGAGATCGTCGGTGGAGTGCATCGCGTCAGGCAGGCTGACCTCGTGCTGCGCCATCATCGCGCCAATGACCGGCTCGATCAGCGTGGCCGACAGGCGCGGCAGGATCGGCGTGATGCGGCCCAGAATGCGCTGGTACAGCACGGCGCTCTGCGCAAAGTAGGCAACCTCGGCCGGCCCGCCAACGTAGGCTGTGGTGGGCAGGATGGTGTCCTGAAAGACCGGGCGCAGAAGCGCGTTGGGGCTGAGCCGCTCGGGTGCTGCATCGAGAATCGCCAGCAGCTCGGCGGTCGCGTAGGACGTGGCGGAGTTGCCTGTCCCGGCCTTCCAGCTTCCGTCGGGCTCGCGGTGCAGGGCCTGGCGGTTCTGCGCGCCTTTGACCTCGCTGATGAGAAAGAGGAGTGACGCACCGGGCTTGACCAGCACTTGCGCGTGGTAGCCCGCGGCCTCGAGCTCAGCCGCGCGAGCGAGCAGCGCCACCTCCAGCTCCTCCGCGTGCTCGATGGCGAAGCGCAGCGTGGACGCGCCGAGCGTGTGGAAGTCGCGGCCCGCGGCGTCCATCACGATGAGGCCGTGGCCGGCGAAGAGGCGCGTCATCAGGCGAGCGAAGGCGCTGGCAAAGGTTGGGGCGTAGCCATTCGCGGGTTGATAGGCATAGCACTCGCGCAGAAGATTGCAGATGGGCGCGTGGTGCAGCAGCTCGCTGGCCTGATCGAGCAGCGCATTGATGCTAACGTCGAAAGGAATGTTGCCGACGGGCGCGGCATGCGCCTTGGCGTTGAGGTGCAGCGTTTCGACCGATTTTTTGCTGAGCAGCGAGACCTGGTCCACCTCTTCGAGGTCGTGGTCTTCCGTCGCGAGCCAGAAGATGGGGACGTGTTCTATGCCCGTCTCAGCAGTTGCCTGTCTGGCGCGCGCAACCGCTGTGGCAGCTTTGAGCAGCGTGAGCAGCGGCCCTCCGAGCAGCCCAACCTGCTGCCCGGTGACGATGGTGCGTGCGCCGGTGCGCAGCTTTGCGATGTTGGCCAGCGTGGCCGGCCCCGCGCCGAATGCGAGACTCTGCGCATCGAGCGCATCGGCCAATGCAGTGGCGTGCGCGCTCGCAGTGGCTGGCTTCATCCACTCGCTGCCGAAGGGTTCAGCTCCGTACCACGCACGCACCGGCGAGTTCGCGCTCTCGCCCATGGCGAGGAAGTCGCGGAAGAGCCTTGTGGTGTGCGGCAGCGTTGCGATGGGATAACACTCGGTGCTCATCAATTCCTCAAACCGTGGGACACATCCCTGGGCCAGCTTCCATGTTAGCTTGACTGCACTCGGCGCGTTGCGCAGCGTGCGCGGATCAAACGCGCGGCTCTCCCATGACGCGAGAGCCGCCTTCGATTGGATGCGGCTTCTGCGGCACTGATGCTGGATGAAGATGCTGGATGATACCGTAGACCCATGGCCGCACTTTCAAACAAATCCAGGAAATCCCTCTCTGCCAAGACAAAGCCCGCGCCGGTCAAGGTCTCGAAGACTGCATCCACAACCAAGCCCGCCGCGAAGAAGTCCATCACGAAGAAGTCCGTCGCAACGAAGGCCGCCGCAACGAAGCCGCGCGCCGCCAAGGCGAAGTTGATTCGCTCGAAGCTGGCGTTCAAGGGCAAGGTCTTCAACGTCTTCACCGACACGCTCGTTGAGCCGGGCGGGCACGAGAACTCGCGCGACGTGATCCGGCACAATGGCTCGGTGGTGATGATGGCGGTGGATGAATCGAAGAATCCCGCCGACCCCGAAATTATTCTGGAGCGGCAGTATCGCCACGCCGCCGGGCAGTTTCTGCTGGAGCTTCCGGCGGGCAGCCGCGAGCCCAACGAGGCCCCGCTGGCCGCGGCCAAGCGCGAGCTGATCGAGGAGACCGGCTTGCGCGCGCGCCGCTGGACGATGCTGATCCGCTACTTCGCCAGCCCCGGCTTCCTGGGCGAGTGGATGCAGATCTATCTCGCGCGCGACCTGCGCGAGGGCGTGGCGCGGCCCGAGCTGGACGAGCAGATCGAGGTGCAGCGCGTGCCGCTCTCACAAGTGATGCGCATGATCGCCGAGGGAAAGATACACGACGGCAAGACGCTCATCGGGCTCTCGCTATACGACGCCGCGCGGCGGGATGGACGGTTGTAGACACACAGAATCGTTCGGTCGAAGCATGGCATTTCATTCATTCAACGCCAGATACATCCTTTGCGTTATTGGAGCTGTAGATTGAGTGCGATACACTCCTCTTGCAAACCAAGAGGCCCGAGGCATGAACGAAACCGAATCGACACAGTCCACCACAGAACCTCGCAAGCGCAGTTATGTGGATCTTTACCGTATGCTGTTTGGATTATTTGTTCTCATATGTTTTGTTTTCATCGTTCATAGGTTCGGCATCAGTCCGCGCATATTTATTCTCGGCCTCATTGCATATGGAGTACCGTTTTTCATCCTCCAAATCCGATCATGGAATCGCTGGTTTTACCCTGAGCGCCTCCCAACTCGCTGGTCCGACGGATATGCTCGATGCGAGCTTCTTCAAACAGTTGAGAATTGGTTGGGCGGTATTTGGATTTTACTTCTGTGCATTGGCTTTGTTGTTCGGTACACCAACAGCGGAAATGGACGCGATGTGATCCTTCTGATTGCATACAGCGGAATGATTTGGGATAAATTTCTGACAATATATATCGAAGATAGAAAGTACATTGCACCACCACGCGATCCATACAACCCAACCAAAGGTGGATGGGCAGGCACGATCAAAGGCATCCACTCCGAACACTGGGGCGGTCGTCAGATTCCAAAGTCGGAGAACTCTGAGTTGTAAATAGCTTCATTGCCCAACAATCTCAGCGCGGGGTGAGTTGCTTGGGGGTGAGTTTGGTGGCGATCTCTTCGGCGACCTCGGCGGCGGGTTGCAGCGTGTCGAGATCCTCGTCGGTGAAGCTCTCGCCCAGGCCCCCGAAGCGGCGCTCGCGATGCTGGTAGTCCAGGATGGCCTCCAGCAGATGGATTCCGCGGAAGTCCGGCCAGAGGCGGTCGGTGATGAATATCTCTGAATACGCGATCTGCCAGAGCAGGAAGTTCGAGATGCGCTGCTCGCCGGAGGTGCGGATGACCAGGTCGGGGTCGGGCATCAGGCGGGTGTAGAGCGCGCCGGTGATGTGGTGCTCATCGAGGCGCGCTTCCAGGCCGTCCACCTGCAGCAGGTCCTCCAGCGAGCAGCCGCGCTGGTGCGCCTCGGCGATTAAATCCGTGATCACAGCTCGCGCCGCATCGACGATCTCACTGCGCGAGCCGTAGTTCAGCGCCAGCGTCAGCGTGGTGCCGGTGTTCTTGGTGGTGGACTCGGTGGCCCACTGCATCGTCTCCTGGACCTCGCTGGGCAGCTCGTGGATGCGACCGATGTACTCCATGCGGACGTTGTTGTCGTTCATGCGCTGCACGTTGCCCACCAGGTAGCTTCGCAGCAGCTTCATCAGGAAGTTGACCTCGGACCTGGGCCGGCGCAGATTGTTCTCCAGCGAGAAGGCGTAGAGCGTGATGAAGGGAAGGTTGATGCGCGAGGCCGTCTCGACGACGAACTGCACGCTCTCTGCTCCCTGCTGGTGGCCGAGGAAGCGCTTCAGCGCGCGCTTACCTGCCCAGCGGCCATTGCCATCCATGATGATGGCGACGTGCTGCGGCATCTTCAGCGGATCGAGCTGGCGGTAGACCTCGGTCTCCTCCGCCGAGAGCTCATGGAGGCGGGAGCAGGGTTGGAAGACCGGCCTGGATAGGGATGCGCTCAAGCGGAGGCGACCTCGCAGGGTATGAAACTAGCATACCCCCTTCGGCCTGTGCAATGAATCTGCGAGGAGGCGTTGCCCTCGCATTCTGTAAGAGATGCTATATGGCCCTCAGGCGGTGCGGCGTCGTCCGGCGGCGAGTTCGCGGACGTGGTTGAGGAAGATGGAGCGCTGTAGCTCGGTGAGCTGCGAGGTGTAGGCGGCGATCTCGGCCAGGAAGGGGTCGGCGGTCAGCACGGCGGTCTCGTCGGAGTGGCGTGTGTTGGCGTCGCGCAGCAGGGCGCTGATGTCCACCTTGAGCGCGCGGGCGAGACGGTCGAGCGAGCCCAGCGTGGGCATCGCCTTGCCGTTCTCGATCTTGGAGATGTAGGTGCGCGGCACTCCCATCCTCGCCGCAAGCTGGCGCTGCGACAGGTTGCGCACGTGGCGCAGATCGCGCACGGCGGTGGCAACCTGTATGGTGCCATCCTTCTTCTCGGTTTGCGGAGGGACGAGCGTGAGCGGGGACGGTTCAGCGACCGGAAGCTCCACCTCAAGACACTTGTGGCATCGCCGGCATAGCGAGTTGGCTGTGCGGAATTGCACCAGGCTGCAGAAGTCGCAACGGAGTACCTCCCGTTGTTCGACGGACGCCATCATGGTTGCCATAAGTTGTAGTTGCGGGCGGGCCCAGAGCAAGGACCGCGGCGCTCACGTCCGATAACGGAGGTTTGCGATGCACCTAGAGTGACACCGGGTATCGCCGGAGTCAAGGGGTATTGCCGAAGATTCCCGAAGAAAACGGGAAGAAAGCCAAAGTGGAACCATAGGAGTTAACAGTGGTCATGGTTCGGAACTCTGCGGCGAGTTGCTATCCGCCGAGAATCTCTTCGGACTGGGCGCGCTGAATCCCCGCCTCGGCGAAGGCCTGACGGGTGGCGTCGATGCTGCCGGGGAGCTTGACCGCGCGCGTAGCGTCTTCGATGACGATGCACTCGAAGTCCAGCGCGGTGCCGTCGATGGCCGAGTAGCGCACGCAGAAGTCGTAGGCCAGCCCGCACAGAAAGAGCCGCGTCAGGCCGCGCTCGCGCAGATAGCCGGCCAGGCCGGTGGGCGTGAAGTGGTCGTTCTCCAGAAACGCGGAGTAGGAGTCGATCTCCGCGCGAAAGCCCTTGCGCAGAATCAACTCGGCGTGGGGAATATCGAGCGCGGGATGGAACTTCGCGCCGCGCGTGTTCTGCACGCAGTGGTCGGGCCAGAGCGACTGCGTGCCGTAGGGCGCGGCGATGCTCTGATACGGCTTCGCGCCCGCATGCGCACTGGCAAACGAGATGTGCGCCGCAGGATGCCAGTCCTGCGTCAGTACGACATGCGGGAAGGCCCGCGCAAGCGCGTTGACGAGGGGAACGATCTCGTCGCCGCCTGCGATCCCCAGCGCGCCGCCGGGGCAGAAGTCGTTCTGCAGGTCGATGACCAGCAGCGCGTCCGTGGGTTGAAGAATCATCATGGTTTTATCCGATCATGCGCGCGGTGTCCCAAGGATGCGTGCGACATCGCGTGCCGTGTGAAGGACAGCGATTACGGTAAGACTCTGCGCGTCGGACTCCACTCGATAGAAGACGGAATACCGGTCAAATCCCGGCACTGGAATATGGCGCGCGTCGCGAAGTTGGGAGTCGAGGAGCAAGCAGGGACTGCCTCGATGCGGCATAACCCGGAGGGATTGAATCGCCTCATGAACCGCCATGTCCCAGCGAATAGCTGACTCGGGGCTGCCCTTTCGTTCGAAGTAATCGGCTTGATCGACGATTTCTTCGAGTGCAGCTTCGAGTACGATGAGGCGCAGCCTGCCAGCCTGAGTCACCGGCTCTGCCGCAACTTTGAGCGGCACAGATTGACGAAGTTTCCCTGCGCGAGTTCCTCGTCCGAGAAGTCGATCGGCTTGCTCTTCAGGTTTTCGAGCAGGCGATCTTCCAGTCGCGTGAGCCGGCGGTCGCGGTCGTCGAGGATCAGGTCGCGGACGTACTCGCTGGGGGTTCCGTAGTCGCCTGAATCGACTTGGGCCTCCACATAGGCCTTGAGTGGTTCCGGGATCGAGACGTTGAGCGAAGAGGCTACCATAGGGCTATAGGATGCCACTTTGCGAGTCGGGATTCAAGTGGAGTTGCGATTCATCTTCGATAGACTGGATGCATGAGCAAAGACGGTGCGGTGCATAAGGTTGTGGGCGAGACGCGCTTGCGCGTGCGCTATGCGGAGACCGACCAGATGGGCGTGGTCTACTACGCGAACTATCTGGTGTGGTTCGAGGTGGGCCGCGCGGAGCTGATGCGCCAGCGCGGCCTCGACTACAAGCAGATGGAGATCGAAGAGGACTGCCTGATGGCGGTGGTGGAGGCCACGGCTCGCTACAAGGCCCCGGCGCGATACGACGAGGAGTTGATCGTCGAGACCACGGTGACCGGCGTGCGTGGGCCGGTGGTGCGCTTCAGCTACCGCGTTCTGCGCGTCGCGGACGGCGTGCTGCTGTGCGAGGGCGAGACCGTGCATGTGGTGGTTGGCCGCGACATGAAGCGGCGCGCAATGCCCAGGAAATATGCCGCGCTTCTCAGCGCCGCCGCATCCCATACACAGGCCTGAAACTTCAATGCTGCCGTGGTAAGTCAGCCGGTCAGCGATTCAGCGAGTCGGCAGAGGATCAAGACTCGCGTGAAGCGCGCGAGGTCTGCCAGGCCTTGGCGTACTTCCAACTGGTGTAGACGGACTGGTAGAGGTGCAGCAGCAGGCCCTCGCGGCCATCCAGAAATCCGAGGCGGAAGACGTAGTTCCACAGAAATGTGAGCTTCGGAATCAACACAACATTGCAGACGAACGCGGGCCACGAGCGGCTGGTTCTGCCCGCGCCGACAAGCAGTTCGCTGCCCAGCGTGCTATAGCGATCCATGTGCTCGATGTAGTTCTCCAGCGTGGGATAGGCGTGGTGGATGAGGTCGTGTCTCAGCACGGCGGTGCTGCCGTCGAAGGCGATGGTCTCGTGGACGGGGCGGTCCTGAAAGCGCGGCGGCGTGGTGACACTGGCCGAGGCGCGGCGGAAGAGGCGCAGCTTGGGGTCGGGGTAGAACCCGCCGTGCCTGATCCAGCGGCCGAGGAAGAGATTGCGGCGGCGGATGAAATACGCGTCGGCAGGCGGGTCCGAGCGCAGCAGCGACTGAATCTCCGTTTGCAGCTCGGGGGTGAGCTCCTCGTCGGCGTCGAGCGAGAGGACCCATGCGCCGGTACACCTGGCGATGGCGGAGTTCTTGGCCGCGGCAAATCCCGCCCACGGCTCCTCGTAGACCGCGGCGTTCGCGGCGCGCGCCATCTCCACCGTGCGGTCGGTCGAGCCGGAGTCCAGCACCACGATTTGGCCGGCGAACCGCACGCTGGCCAGGGTGCGCGCCAGGTTCGTCTCCTCGTTTTTTGTGATGATGGCGACGGAGAGCGTCTGCGACATTGGCGTTAAAATCCCTCCCCGTTTTGCGCGCTCATCTCGCTGCGCTTCATGATGATGCGATTGTGAGCAGTCTATACCGGTTCCAGCGTGATGGACGCGTCGCCGAGATGCTCGCGCAGCAGGCGCTCGATGAGCCGGATCAGCGGCTCGCCGGTCTTGGCCAGCACAAACGCTCCCGTGGCCTCGGCCCAGTCCAGCTTGAAGCTGGTGGACTCGGCCGAGATCCAGATCTGGCGGATGGGCGTGTTGGGGGTGACGACGAACTTGCTCGATCCGTCCTCGAAGAGGACATTCATCGCGCCGTTGTTGTCGTCGAACTCGAAGCTGCCGCCGGCGTCCTCGGCGGCGATCAGGGCCTGCTTGAGGCGTTCGAGGGCGCGGTCGGATTCGCGGCGGAAGGTGGTCTCGTCGATCATGGTTCCAGTGTAGCGTGGGCGCAAGGGTGCGACCGAAGGCAAAGGCCGCAGGAACGTTAATCATGAAGTAACCTCCACCCCCCGTGCTAATAGCGTAAAGTATTCAAAAAATGCAAGTTAAGCACGCGCTAAGCGCGCGCGACGTAGTAAAGGCGAAAATCTGGCTGGTTTCGGTTGCGCCTGTGCCGCGGTTTTCATTTGTGTGCGAAAAAATATCAAAGTCTTCAAAAAAGGCATGTTAAGTCTGGACTTGTCTGGACTTGGTCTGGTTTAAGTCTGGACTAAGTCTGGACTTCGTAGTGACAGTTGAGGGTTAAAAGCGAAGGCCCGGCGATTGGGCCGGGTCTGTTTGGTTTTGCTTACTGATTTAATTATACGCGTTGGAGGGAAACTAGTATGCCAACTATTTGAAATATTTAAGTTGTTTGGTTGGTGTTGGTTAGGGGGAATTTGGGGCTTCGAGGGGCTTGACAAGGGGATTTGCTGGGGTTTTTGAGTGGATCGAATCCCACCCATCGCGATAAGACTGCGATGGATGGGGCACCCGGCCAGTAAAAGGAGGCTCAGAACGGAATGTCGTCGTCGGTGATGCCCTGGTCGGCGTAGTCGGGCTGGGCGGCGGGGGTGGCGGGCGCGCTTGAGCCGTAACTGGCGGTGTTGGACTTCGAGTAGTTGTCGCCGCCTTCGCCGCTCTGACGTCCCTGGCCACCGCCGAGGAGCGTCAGTTCGTTGACGATGATCTCAGTTCTGTATTTCTTTTGTCCGGTTGCTTTGTCATCCCAGGACCGGTTGGTGATCTTTCCTTCGATGAAGAGCTCTTTGCCCTTCTTCACATAATCTCTGACGATCTCAGCGGTGCGCCCATAGACGACAATATTGTGCCACTCGGTTGAGTCCTGCCAGTTGCCCTGGGCATCCTTGCGGCGATCAGCCGTAGCAAGTCCAAAGGTTGCGACGAGTGTGCCGCCCGTAGTTGACTTCATTTCGGGGTCTTTGCCTACGTTGCCGAGGAGAAATACTTTGTTGACGCCTTTTGCCATTTGTCTACGCTCCAGTGGTGCAGTGGTTGCGAAGGATGAGAATAGCAGATTGGGGTTTGTGGGGGTGTCAACCTATTTGGGCTGGAGTGGTGGCCACTGTTCGATGACGCGGTCCACGATCTGGTCAATCAGGCTATCGGCGACCAGCGCATTCTCAGGCGCAACCTGAATGCTGCGCACGATGCCGGAATGGTCGGCGACCACGATCAGGGGAAAGTCGGTGGCGAGGAAGGCAGCAAGGGCCTCGTTGGGAACGACCAGGGTTGGCGTACCGGCAAGAAGCTCGGCGGCGGTTGGCTTGGGGGCACTCTGTGGATCGGCAGGCTGTGTCGCGGCACCGGCGGCAGCCGGCTTCGTGCTGTGCGGTGCGGCGGCTCTGGAGGCCGATTTGGGGGTTGCCTTCAGAGTTGGCGGTGGCTGGTTGGCCTGCGCCAGCAGCGCGTAGAAACGTGCATCCTGCCGATTCAGGCGAATGGCGGTAGAGGTGAACTGCTTCCCCATGCCCACGCACTGGGCGCACCAGTCGGGAAAGAGGAAGAGGACGGTCGCGGTGCCAAGCTGTTTGTCGAGAGCGCGCGTTGGGACAGAGGATGGATTGAGAAGATCGGCAAAGGTGGCGATGTCAGGCAGGGGCGAGCCGAGCAGTTGATATTGGCGGCGGGATTGGGCCGTGAGGATCGCGTCGTCCGCTGAGAGGCTGGCCGGAAGAGCGGCTTCCAACTCGTCGAAGGAGGCCGCGGCGTCCTTCGGCCGGTTGGCGAACTGCTGCATGGCGGGCAGCGCGATCGCGTCTGCGTAGAGGGTGTATAGCGGAAGAGGCGGGTGGGCGCTGGACGCTGCGGCAGGACTGGGTGGAGTGTGGGCACGCAGTAGAGAGAGCAGAATGGGCTGGCGCTGGTTGAGCAGGTTCAGCGCCTGGTCCGTGTGGATCATCTGAACGTAATGAATGGTGGCATTGGTGGCATCGGATACCAGATCGTTGTAGGGGACGGTGCGGAGCATGGTCTGCGCCGTGCCAAAGGCGTTCACGGGATCGTCGAGACGCAGGCTGGCCAGGATCTCGTACTCGAAGGCTGCGGCCAGATTGGGGAAGCCGGTAAGCTTTTCGGCGGGAGTTGCCGCGCTCTGGGCGATGAGATAGTTCGTCGCGGCCCGCCGGACGAGGTCCCACTGCTGCCCCAGGGTGCAGAGGCGGGCGTAGGCAAGCAGGTCTTCGCCGGTGAATTGCTCCGGAGTACGGGCGATGCAACTGTCGCTCGCCTGCTTCATGCCGGCGGCGAGCGCGGCAAGCTCGGCATCGGACCAGTTCTTGACCGAGCGGTGGGTGATGTCGAGAGGCCGCATCGCCTCATCGTAGGCGGACTGAGGCGAGAGCTGAGGCACCTGCGTCGAGGGCTGCGCGGGTTGCGGCGTAGGCGGGGGAGGCGTTTGTGCAGGTGCGAGGCGGGGGCTGAGTAGCAGCAGAAGAAGAACGGAAAGTTGGCGCATGATTCCCCCTCAGTAAACTAGACGAAATTTGCAGTGATTCGTCTAAAGAGACAATTCAATATACGATAAATATCGTAGTTCAGAATAGCAAACAATCAGCGTTTGCGGCGGCCGGCGAGCTTGGCGAGAGCGAGGGCGAGGGTGAGCGTGCCCAGCGGCAGGCAGGCCATGGCGATCATCAGGGCCAGCCAGCCGGAGTTGGTGCGCGGGCCTTGGTGGCCCATCCCGCCGCAGACGGTGAGCGCAAGCAAGGCGGCGATCGCTCCCGAAAGGAAGAGGCCGAGGCCGATGCGGAAGAGTTGGCGGGTGTCTGGTTGCATAAAGCAGGGAACAGGGATCAGCGGGCAAAGGCAACAGCAAAGGAAGAAGCAGATTCCTCCGCTACGCTACGGAATGACAAAAAGCCGTCAGCGGATGACGGCTTGCAGGAAGTAGATATAGACGCCCGAGACCGAGACGTAGAGCCAGATGGGGAAGGTCCAGCGGACCAGCCGCTTGTGCGCGGGAAAGCGCCCGGTGAGCGAGAAGAAGAAGGTGATGAGGATCATGGGCAGTGCGATGATGGCCAGCGGAATGTGCGTTGCGAAGAGCACGATGGCATAGCTATACCAGAGCGCTCCGGTGTGGGCGATGTGCAGATGCGTCTCGCCGTGCAGCGTGAAGTTGACCAAATAGGTGACCAGAAAGATCGACGAGAAGAGGAAGGCGAAGAACATGGAGGCGCGGTGGTGCAGGATGCGGCACTCGCGGATCTCGCGGAGGCCGGTGACCAGCGCGATGGTGGCCAGCGCGTTGAGCACGGCGTTGACCATCGGCAGCCAGCGCAGATGGGTTCCTGCGGCGTCGGTGGGCGCGTGGAAGTAGACCAGCCAGCAGATGAGCGCGCTGGCCGCGGCCGAGAGGCCGATGATCCCGAGGATGACGCCGGGCGGGGTGCGGAGGTTGGCGGGTGTGGAGTGGACTGGCATGGCGTTCGTCCTCGGTTGTCCATTCAAATCAAAACAACAGGCGGCCGCGGGCGTCGAGCATCATGGCAGCAAGCAGCAGCGGCAGATAAACGATCGACGCGTGCAGCAGGTCGCGCGCGGGCTGGCGGTGCGAGGGCGCGTCCGCGTCGTGCAGGAGCGGGCTGCGTGCCGCCTCTCCAAATCCGATCCGCGCAAAGCGAATGGTACACCACAGGTAGCCCAGCGAGAGGATTGCGGCGGCGACGGCGTACACGACTCCGGTTGTCCCCAGCGTGTAGGGCCACAGGCTGACGGGAAGCATCAGCGCGGCGTAGAAGAGCGCCTGGACAACCGTGGAGCGGACGGCGTAGCGCGTGTTCCTGATGGTGGGCGTGATGCGGATTCCGGCGCGCGCGTAGTCTTCGCGGTACATCCATCCAATGGCCATGAAGTGGGGAAACTGCCAGACGAAGAGGATGGCGAAGAGCGCGACGCCGGGCCACTCGATGAGGCCGCGCGCGGCGGTCCAGCCGATCAGCGGAGGCATCGCGCCGGGGAAGGCCCCGATGAATGTGTTGATGGTGCTGACCTGCTTGAGTGGCGTGTAGATCGCAACATAGCCGACCGCGGTCAGCAGCGTGAGCGTGCCGGTGAGCAGGTTGGTGGCGTGGGCCAGATAGATGGAGCCGAGGATGACGGCCAGGAAGCCGACGAGCAGCCCGTGCGCCAGACCGATGCGTCCTGTCGCCATGGGGCGGTCCGCTGTGCGGCGCATCAGGCGGTCGTGCTTGCGCTCCAGCGCCTGGTTCAACGCGCTGGCCCCGCAGGTGACGACCGCGATTCCGGCCAGCGCCTTGACCGCTCCCACATTGAACGGACTGATGCCGGAGCGCAGGCTGCCCAGGTAGAATCCCGCCGCCGACGTGATGAGCACCATGGTGGTGACGCGCACCTTGAACAGCGTTGCGTAGTCGGCGAGCAGGCCCGGCGGCGGCGGCGTGGCCGCAGGCGTCGCGAGCGTCTGCGCTTGGTTCTGCGATGTTGCGGTGAGGGGCACAGCCTTCAGCATAGCGCGTTTGCATTGCGCGGAACTGCGACAATGCGATGCGCCGCGCAGTGGCCGCTCGTTCCGGCCTGCCTTACTGCGCCGGTGTTGCGGCGGGAAGCGGGCCGTGCTCTTTGTCCGGCCAAGGCGGCAGCAGCTTCAGCAGCACCCACAGAATGCAGAGCGGGAGAATGGTCAAAAAGATCGCTACGAACAATCCCTCCTTCGTGGCCAGGCTCATCTTGTAGGTGGTGTACCCGAGGAAGCTCTTGGAGAACAACTGGCCGCCGATGACGACGTTCCAGCGCATGGCGAAGATTCCGATCTGCACCAGGCACCCGGCGACAACGTAGATGCGCTTGCGAATGAGGGCGGGGAGCTGGGTGACCTGAACGATTCCCAACAAGATGATCGGAGTCAGTGTTCCGATGAAGATCTGCAGCACGATCTGCGAGAAGTAGAGCCTGGTATGCACCATGAAATTGAGGCTGCGGAAGCTCTCGTCCGCCTCATAGACGCGATGGATCAGGTCCAGCATTTCGAGGCTGAAGTCGAGGATGAAGATGTAGAAGAGGTACATGGCGATGGTGTCGACGCAGGGCATGTCGATGGGCATCTTGCGCCATTTGGCGGTGCCCATGTACAGCAACAGCACCGCGGCGATGCCGCTGACCATGGCGGAGAAGATGAAGACCACCGGCATCAGCGGCGAGTTCCACCAGGGGTTGGCTTTGAGGGAGCCGAAGATGAAACCGACGTATCCGTGCAGGATGAAAGCGGACGGAATGCCGACCAGGGTGACGATCCAGCCCACCTTGCGGTCGATGGCGAGCGATCGCGGGCTGATGTTCTGGGAGCCGAGCGTCATGATGCGGTAGAGCCGGCGCAGCCAGCCGGTGGTGGACTGCGAGAGCAGAACGATGTCGCGGCGGTAGTCCAGCCAGATCTCGAAGACCAGAACGGCCATGAGGTACCACAGGTAGACGAAGCCGAACATTGCCATGGCGGAGGTGGCATGGGGAGTGAAGTACATCTCCGGCGAGCGCTCGGGATGGCCCAGGTGAAGCTGCAAGGGCAGCGGCGCGACGATAAGAAAGGCCAGCGCGGTGAGCAGCGCCAGCCGGTAGGTGGGCTTTACTGCCTCCACGTTGAAGATGCGTTCGAGCGACGCCAGAATGAAAGCGCCCGCCACCAACCCCGTGATGTAGGGGTAGAGGACGATCAGCACGCTCCACTGGAGTGCGATCTCGTTCGGATACATGAAGCCTTCCACACCGTTCATCTTGTTCTCCTGTTCCGCGGTTGCAGCGAGCGGCAATACGGGGATTCTTCCCCTTCGGCAAGCTCGGCGTCAGAATGACAATTCATCTTCGATAGCACCTGTACTAGCGGACCGAACCGTCCAGTTCGTTGTAGAAGACCTTTGCGCCGGTGGCCATCTGCGGCTTCAGCACCTGAACGTGGTGGGTCTTCAGGAATGCGTGAATGGGATCGTTGGGATCTTTCAGATCGACCAGTTGGCGCGCGCCGGTTGGGCAGTTCTCGCAGCAGGCGGTGGTCAGGCCCTTGGTGATCCGGTGATAGCAGAGCGTGCACTTGTCCGCGACGCGCTTCTCGGGATGGATGTAGCGGCAGCCGTAAGGACAGGCCTGCACGCAGTAGGCGCAGCCCAGGCAGTAGGTCTGGTCCACCAGGACCACGCCGTCGGGAGTGATGAAGGTGGCACCCACCGGACAGACCTGGGTGCAGGGCGAATTCGTGCAGTGGTTGCAAAGCTTGGGGACGAAGAAATACTTGCCCGAATCTTGGCTGGCGGCAGAGGACCCCTCCTCGCCGCCTGCACTTTGGGCGACGGCAGGGAAGCCCTCCTTGCCGCCGTCCGGCGAGATGACCTCAGGGCTCTCCATGTGCCAGTCGGTGACGTGGTAGCGCTCCACCCAGGTGCGGAAGTGCCCGTCCGGCACATCGTTCTCCGCCGCGCAGGCGCGCACGCAGTTGCCGCAGCCGATGCACTTGGGAATGTCGATCAACATGCTCCACCAGTGGTCGGTCATGGTGTAGTTGGGCGATGCCTCCGGCGTTCCGGCGAGCACATACTTCCACGCGATCGCAGCCGCGGGCAGCATGATGAGAAAATGGCGTCGGTCGAGGTTCACTTGGCTTCTCCAGTCTGGATCACAGGCCGTTGTGCGGCTGGTGGCAGGTCTCGCAGGGCACCCCGCCGGAGTGCTGCACCGGGTCGATCTGCGGGAACCCGCCCGGTTTGGCGGCGCTGGCCGCATGGCAGCGAATGCACAGCACGGTTGTGTCGATCTTGTCCGGCTGGATGGATGGGTCGTCCGCGTGCTTTGCCAACGGACCGTGGCAGGCCTCGCAGTTCACGTTCTCGTGCTTGCCCGCCTTCTTCGCCTCCGCAATGTCGGCATGGCAGGTCTCGCAGGTTTGGTGGCCGGCGTAGTGCAGCGGGCCGGCGGCAATCTCACCAATCGCGGCCCCGCGGTAGTGGCCGTACTCCCCGAAGCTCTTGGGCACAACGAAGTGGCGGACCACAAGAAACACCGCGAATGCGACGACGAAGAGAAAGGCAAAGCGGAAGAGATGTCCTGCATCCTTGGCTAAACTCATCGCGTAATCTTAGTCCCTTTCGAATTCGGGCCTGCCGGCGCCGGTGTTGCGGACCGCGATGGAGGAACAACCATCCGCATCGGCACTTGATCTGTAGATCGCTCACTTATTAATACGGGGCGGGCGCGACATTTGTATGTGAGCTACGTCACAATTTGCCGAAATGGGATGAAGCGAACCACGAATAAAATAAATATCGTCGTTTGCATAAAGGGTGACTATAATCACACAGAATTGTCCAGGGCACATCGTTGGATTGGATCGTCATTGTGAGTGATGACGGTCACATTCACTTCATGGTCTGGTACTGTACCGTTCTGTTATTGTGAGTGACGGCAGTCACAGCAACTTTATGGTTCTGTGCTCCAGTGTTTCTCAACTCGCTCTATTTTTTTGCCAACTTTTGATTAGGTGTTTTCATTAGCAACCGCAACGAAGCAGCATTCATCGAACACAAGAACCAAGGTGCAATCCAGGGACGACCAGTCTGTGCGGATGTCCTCCGCGGAGGGGCTGAATGAAACGAATTCTTCCATATTTGGCATTGATCGCGTTGCTGTCTGGGCTATCGACAAGAACCGGGATCCTCTATGCCGCGGGCGCAAAACAGCAGGCGGCTGTGGCGCAGAACGCGCCTGCTCCCAATTCTGCCGATTTTGTCGGTTCGGATGTGTGCGCGACCTGCCACGCCGAGATCGCCAAGAAGTTCAGCGACAACCCGCACGCGAAGCTCGCGCTGAGACACAATGGCACGGGCGCAACCTGCGAGAGCTGTCACGGCGCGGGCCGGGCCCACGTCGAGGGCGGCGGCGACGTTACCAAGATCAAGCAGTTGGGCAAAATGTCCACAAAGGATGTGGACGCGACCTGCCTGGGCTGCCACGCGGGAACGCATCCCAACTTCCTGCGCTCACCTCATGCCAAGGCCGGCGTGGGCTGCACCAGTTGCCACAGCGTTCATGCGGGCGATACCGAGGACAAGCTGCTGAAGGCCTCGCAGCCGAAGCTTTGCTATCAATGCCACACCGACGTGAAGCCCGCGTTCGACATGCCCTTCCATCACAAGGTGAACGAAGGCCTGGTCAAATGCAGCGACTGCCACGACGTTCACGGGACGTTTGGCAACAACAATATCCGGTCCACCGCCGACCAGAATGCCATCTGCACCAAGTGCCACATGGAGAACCGTGGCCCCTTCGTGTTTGAGCATCCCGCTGTTAAGGCGGAAGGATGCCTGGGTTGCCACACTCCGCACGGTTCGCAGAACGCCCGCTTGCTGAATGTGCCCAACGTCAATCAGTTGTGCAACCAGTGCCATAGCCCGGTTTCCGCCAGTACGGTCCATAGCATGAACACAGGATCGCCAGACCGTAATCCCTGCATCACCTGCCACACCATGATTCATGGCTCCAATATCAATCCGGCATTCATACGGTAATCGAGTCCGCCGCGCCGTCCGGCTGCAACGGACGGCGCGGCCCATAACCCGCGGCAAGAGTTGCAACAGATCGATGGATTCAAAGTCGATGGATTCAAAGCTGGCAATGTTTTTTTTCAATGAGGCTTGAGATGACGAAAATACACGGGCTCTCTCTGCATCCCACGGAACAGTACTCCCGCGCGGCTGAATCCCGGTTGGCGGCGAGCATCGGGTTCGCCATACTTCTGCTGACGACGGGCACTGCGCTCGGTCAGACTCAACCCGCGCCCGCGGAGGCAACGCAGGATGGCTATACCATCCATCAGACGGCGGACCTGGGCGGCCATATGGTCGGCCTCACCGGCAGCGGACGGATGTATGACACGCTGGTCAATATCCAGTCCGGGCCGCGCGTGCTTGGCGAAACATTTACCATGCGCGCCGTCGAGGGCACAAAGCATCCCCTGCTGGATTCGCTCTCGGCTTTCAGCTCGGGCTTCGGCGGCGATCCCAACAACTACGCCAAGCTGGACTTCTCCAAGGGCAAGCTGTATGAGTTCTCGGGAATGTTCCGCCGCGACCGCCAGTACGCCGACTACGACCTGCTCGGGGCTCCGGACAACGCGGGACAGTCGATTCCCTATGGAATGCTGCCCGGCAATGTTCCCACTGCCGCGTCCCTCAGTTGGCCCCAGAATAACGATTCGCCGGTGATGTTCAATACCGTGCGCAGAATGACGGATACCAACCTGACGATCCTGCCGCTCTCCAAGGTATCGTTCCGCGTTGGATACTCGCAGAACGTCTTCCAGGGCCCTACGCTCAGCCCCGCAAGGTCGGTCGGCAAATACGATTCCCTGGCGATGGAATATCAGCGCAACAGCACCGACGATTTTACCGGCGCGATCGACTGGAAGCCCCTGCCGCAGACCAAGATCACATTTGAGGAGCAGGTCACCCACTACAAGACAGGCTCGTACTTCACTCTGAATCCGAACGGCTTCCAGGCGCAGGAGGCGAACGGCACCCCGGTCTCGCTTGGCGACTGGGACGCTTTGTCCGCTCCCTATTCCATCTCCTCCTGCAATACAGGCAGCATGGGCAGTGCGTACACCGCCGCCGTGGGTGCTGCTCCTGCCTACTACACCATCTTCTCGGCCCCGCAGACCCCCGGCGGCCTGCCCATCGTCAATCCGGCGTGCGATGTCATCACCAGCTACCTGCGCTCACAGCCCACGCGCTCGATCACTCCCACCGAGATGCTCCGGTTCCAGAGCTCAAGCATTCGCAACGTCGCAATGAACGGCGACATCCGCTTCACCATGGCAAGTACCATTCTGCCCAACTACTACGAGAACTGGACGGGGCTGGACGGAACGATCCGCTCCGCGACGTTTACCGGCAACGCGGACGCACACCGCGCTGTTGCGTCCATCGACTATGGCATGACCTGGCAGGCCACTAAGAAGATCGCCATCGCCGACCAGGTTGACTTCTCCTCTGTCCACCAGGCTGGCTACGCCAATATCTCAACCGGAGTCACGGCGAATACAACGACGAACCCCAATGAGACCATCAATTTCTCTGGCGGGCTGGTTTCGGGGGCCGCTTTCAGCATTACCGGCAATCCCACCGGTACGCCCCTGCCTGCCTACTTCGGCCAGTCGTCCATGAGCAACAGCGTAACCGGGACCTGGGACGCCACGCCTCGCGCAACGTTCGCCCTTACCTATCGCTACCGCACCCATGTCATCGCTCTGGGTTTCCCGCATAATGTTCCCTCGACCACGGAGTCAGACACCAGTTCAGCCGCCAGTTCTACGAACCCTGGAGGCACTGTCACCATTAACGAAAACGCCGGAATCTTCAACGCTGCGCTGCGTCCCACCAGCCATTGGGAACTCAATGGCACGGTCGAGATGTCCTACGACGACAACGCGTTCACCCCGATGGGCGCGCGCCAGTTGAAGCATTACCGGGTGCATACCACCTACCGGCCGAAGCCCTGGGCCACGGTATCGGGCGCCTTCAACGACCTGGAACGGCATAACAATACCAACAACGTTGGCCCCTCCATCGACGGCCCGCTGCAGCATGTCGATTACAGCCGCAGCGTGAGCCTGGGCACCGTGCTCGCGCCCAACGAGCACTATGGGTTCGATTTCAACTACGCTTACACCGATGTGTATACGTCCACCAACATCTGCTATCTGTCCGGCGGTAGCACTATTTTCCCTGGCGCGGCCGAGACCAACAGCGCCGGCACTCCCAATCTGTGCCCGAGCCTGCTGACGGACTGGGGCCCTGTGAAGGACTTCGCGGATGCACCCACGCAGTACGCGTCGTTTGGCGTTACCTACTCGCCGAACAAGACGATCCACTCCGGCCTGGGCTACCGCATCAGCGCGGTCAGCGGCAACCAGTTCTTCAGCGACGCGCAACAGGTGAACGGCTCACTGCAATCCGCCTATCAGTCGCCCTATGTGAATCTTGCATGGACGCTCCATCCCGGACTGATCTGGAGGGCGGACTACAACTTCTATGGATACGGCGAAGGCGGTCCTTCCGGCGCGCCCTTCTGTAGCACTTCCACGCTTGCGACGTCGGCTGTTGTTCCTTGCAACTCATCCACGCTGACCGGGCCGACTGGATTGACCGAATCGCCCGCCGGTATGAGCGCGCCGCGCAACTTCCATGCCAATAACGTGACATTGTCCATGCACTACGAGTTTTAATCGCAAGGCCATCTGTTGAACGAATGAGATGGAATCGCGGGGAAGTAAACAGGAGATTGCCCATGAAGATTCGCACCGGACTTACGCTTGCCGCCATCCTGGCGGCCACCACCATCACCACCGCATTTGCGCAGGGCGCGGGAGCGGACACCTACAAGGCCAAGTGTGCGCCGTGCCATGGCGCAACTGGGACGGGAAATGCCGGGATGAAGGTTCCGCCGTTCAAGTCCCCCGAGTCCGTTAAGGCCACGGATGCAGCTTTGTCTGCCGCCATTAAAAACGGCGCAGGCACGGGAGCCATCAAGATGCCGGCCTACACCGGCAAGCTGACCGACGCTCAGATCAAGGACGTCGTCGCCTACATCCGCACCCTACAGAAATAGTAGACGCGGCTGGCGGGTGACAAGGTTTTCGTATGTGAGGGTGTGGCATGGCTGGGCCGTTATTTGCGCTCCCGGGAGTCGCTTGCGATTCAGGCAAGAGTCGGGCTATGAAAGCTTATCTGCACGGAACTGAGCCGCAAAGAATCGGTTCCGGCTGTAGAACTCTGTCTACGGCGCTTGTCCTGTTGCTGCTTCCCGGCTTTTCCTCCATGTTGCGCGCGCAGACCGACTGCCTTTCCTGCCATGCGGACAAGACGATGCAGGACGCATCGGGGCACAGCGTTGGCGTGGATGCGGACGTCTTTCATTCGAGCATTCACGGCAGCCTGAGCTGCACCGACTGCCACACCTCGATCAAGGAGTATCCCCATCCGGACACGCCGGTTGCGGTGAAGTGCGTCACCTGCCACGCCGATCAGGCGGCGGGAATCGCCGGCAGCGTTCATGCGTCGGCCAGCGCGCATCCCTGCACCAGTTGTCATGGCGACGCGCACGCCATCTTCCCCAAGGACGATGCACGGTCCGCGGTATACCCGCTGAACATCCCGCGCACCTGCGGCACATGCCACGCGAGCGATGCGCTGGCAAAGAAGTACGGCCTGCAGAATGTCTATTCGGTGTACATGGACTCCATCCATGGCTATGCCGTCAGCAAGGAGGGATTGCTGGTGGCGGCAAACTGCATGAGCTGCCACGGATCGCACCACATTCTGAGCCACAAGGACACGCAGAGCCCCACTTACAAGACAAACATTCCCAACACCTGCGGAACGTGTCACGGCGGAGTGGAGGCGGAATATTCCGCGGGTGTGCATGGCAAGGCCGTCGCCGCCGGGAACCTGGCTGCGCCGGTTTGCTCGGACTGCCACACGGCGCATGCGATCCTACAGCCGACGCTGGCGGACTTCCGCATGCAGTCCACGCCCATCTGCGGCTCGTGCCACAAGGGAAGGTTCGCCACCTACCAGGACACCTTCCACTCGCAACTGGGGCTGCTGGGCGGCTATGTGCAGACGGCGCGTTGCTGGGACTGCCACGGAGCGCACGACATCCTGCCCGCGTCCGATCCCAATTCCCCGGTCAACAAGGCCAACCTGATCAAGACCTGCGGCCGCTGCCATACGGACGCCAATGCCAGCTTCGTTCAGTATCAGCCGCACGCCAATCCGCGCAATCGGAAGCTGAACCCGGCGCTGTATTTCACCCGGTTCTTCATGAACCTGCTGCTGTGGAGCGTGCTCGGGTTCTTCTCGCTGCATACCCTGCTGTGGTTTATCCGGGCGAAGAGGGAACAGGGCAAGAGCGGGCCAGGAGGAGAGGCGAAAGATGACTGACGAGACGGGCGCTCGACCCACGCAGCAGCCGGAAAGCCAGCCGCAGCCGCAAGGCCAACCGCCGGAGAGTGGCCAGCCGCAAGTGAGCGTTAAAGAGAAGTTCTATGTGCGTTTCACGCTGGCGCAGCGGTACCTCCATGTGGTTTTGTTCACCTCGTTTCTCGGATTGGCTGCGACGGGCCTGCCCATGCGCTTCAGCGACAACCCGGCGGCGCGATTTTTCGCGCGCGAGGTGGGCGGCTTCGGCGCCATTCTTTTCCTGCATAAGTTTTGCGCCGTGGTGCTTACGCTGGCATTTCTCTATCACCTGAAAGACATCGCGACCCGCTCCTTTGTGCATCGCGAGAAGGGGATCTTCTGGGGGCCAACGTCGATGGTGCCCAACTGGAAGGACGCGCAGGACCTGATTGGCCACCTGCGCTGGTTTGTGGGACTGGGGCCCAAGCCGCAGTTCGAGCGCTACGCCTACTGGGAGAAGTTCGACTACTGGGCGGTCTTCTGGGGCATGATCGTCATCGGCTTTTCCGGCTACGCAATGTGGTTTGCGCCCTTCTTCGCAAAGTTTCTGCCCGGCTGGGCGCTGAACGCTGTTCTGGTGGTCCATGGCGAGGAGGCGCTGCTTGCCATCCTGTTCATCTTCTCCATACATTTCGTCAATACGCATTTGCGCCCCGACAGTTTCCCCATGGACATGGTGATCTTCACCGGCAAGGAGACGGACGAGGAGTTCCGCAAGAAGCGCACGTTGGAGTACCGGCGCCTGGCCGCCCAGGGAAAGCTGGAAGCAAGGGTGGGCGAGAAGCCGATATATTGGTGGGTGAACTTCGCCAAGGTCATCGGGTTCACCGCCATTCTGATTGGGCTTGTCCTTCTTGTCTTGACATTGATTGGATACTTCGGCAACGCATAACAATCTTCAGAGGTCTGCATGTTTGATTTCGAAAAGCTGAGGAAGAGTCTTCGGCTGGTTCTGTTCTACGGCAACAACTGGACCAGCCTGATCGGCGGCGCAATCACCAGCGCGTCGGCCGTTGTGCTGGTCGGTTTCTGGGTCGTCAATATCTTCGGACACGGCGGCTCCACCAATCCCTACCTGGGCATTCTCTTCGATGTGTTTCTGCCGGGTCTGTTCATCTTTGGGCTGATCCTGATTCCCATCGGCATCTGGCTGCGGCGCAGGCATCTCAAGGCGCTCGGTCAGGTCCCTTCCGTCTATCCCCGGATCGACCTCAAGGACCCGGTCTTCCGGCGCGGGATCGAGATCGTCATCGTGGCCACGTTCATCAACTTCGTCATTGTGGGCACGGCCAGCTATCGCACCGTCTCCTACATGGATTCGGCGAACTTCTGCGGCCAGAGCTGCCATGTGATGGCCCCGCAATGGGCCGCATACCAGGTCTCTCCGCACTCCCATGTGGCCTGCGTGGAGTGCCACATCGGCACAGGATTCTCCGCTGCGGTCCAGGCCAAGGTGAACGGTACCAAGCAACTGGTGGAGGTGACGCTGGGCAACTATCCGCGTCCCATCATGGCTCCTCTCTCCGTGCTGCGTCCGGCGCGCGCCACCTGCGAGGCCTGCCATTCGCCGACGCGCTTCGTCGGCGAAAAACTGCTGGTCGAGACTGTCTACGGCGACGACGAGAAGAACTCCATCACGCGCACCGTGCTGGCGCTGCATCTGGGCGGAGTGGACTCGCTCTCCCACCTTAGCGGAATCCACGGCCACCATCTCGACGACTACGAGTATGTGGCCACCGACTCCACCTTCCAGACCATCATCGCGGTCAGCAAGCACAATGCGGACGGATCGACCACGCAATATGTAAGCTCCGACTGGAAGGGGCCGGTCACGGGCGTCACCCGCCGCATGGATTGCATGGACTGCCATAACCAGGCGACCCACACCTTCCAAACCGCCGAGGACGCCATCGACGAGGTGATGGTGGATGGCACCCCCAGCGCCAGCCTTCCCTTTGTCCACAAGCAGGGGCTGCAAATGATTCAGGCGGAGTACGCCACGCAGGCCGAGGCTGCCGCCAAGATCGCCTCCGGGCTGGACGACTTCTACCGCACGCAGTATCCCGCCGTCTGGAGTGGCCAACGCGCTCAGGTGGACGCCGCCGCCAGGACGCTGGTCGCCATCTACCGGCGCAATGTCTTCCCCGAGATGAAGGTGACCTGGGGAACCTATCCCAACGGCATGGGGCACAGCGCGCCGGGGCACAATCCATCCCCCGGATGCTTCCGCTGCCACGACGGCAACCACACGTCGAAGGACGGCAAGACGCTCACCAACGATTGCTCGGTCTGCCACAATCTGCTTGCCGTGGATGAGGCGAACCCGAAGCAACTGGCCGACCTCGGCCTGCAATAGCCGCGCGATCAGCCACTCGACGCATGCGTTGGGATTTAGAATGGATGGATGAGCGAGGGTAAGGTAAATTCGCGGAAGGTGGCGGAGTCTCAGGCGGAGCGCAGCGAGATCATCTTTCCTGCGGACACCAATGCCATTGGAAACCTCTTCGGCGGACGCCTGATGCAGTGGATCGACCTGGTGGGCGCGGTGGCCGCGGTGCGCCACTCGCGGGCCATCGTAGTGACGGCAAGCATCGACCACTCGGACTTCGTGGCCCCGGCGCATGTGGGCGACCTGCTGATCCTGAAGGCCAGCGTCAACCGCGCCTTCCGCACCAGCATGGAGGTCGGCGTGCGCGCCATGGTGGAGGATGCGCTGGGCCAGACGCTGCGCCACGTCTCCACGGCCTACGTCACCTACGTTGCGGTGGACCGCGAGGGCCATCCCATCCCCGTGCCCTGCGTCATCGCCGAGACAGAGCACCAGAAGCGGCGCTTCGCCGACGCCGGTCGCCGCAGAGAGATGCGCGGCGAAGAGACTCTGAGGTCCAAGGAGATTCGCGCCGCGCTGGGCGCGGGGTGGCACGTGTGATGGTTGCTGGTTGTTGGTAACGGCATCGGCATTGACGAAATTCATGGGTTCTTCTGCATCGACAAGCTCAGGGTCAGAATGACGGCGTAAAACAGTCAAGCGCAGAATGCGCAAGGGAGATTTCTATGGGACACATGGGAGCAGGAGCGCCTCAAGGCCCGCAGCCATTGCCGGGCGTGACGTATGTGGTGGCCGTGGGCAGCGGCAAGGGCGGCGTCGGCAAGACCACCGTCGCGGTGAACCTGGCCGTCGCGCTAGGTAAACTGGGATACCGCGTAGGTCTGCTCGACGCCGACATCTACGGGCCAAATGTGCCGACCATGATGGGCATGTCGCGAGCGCCCAACATGGTGGCCGACGACCGCATCGGGCCGCTCACGGCGCATGGCGTCAAGTTCATCTCCATCGGCCTGCTTGCCCCCGGCGACAAGCCCATGGTGATGCGCGGGCCCATGCTGCACCAGATCATCCGCCAATTTTTACAGCAGGTCGAGTGGGGCGAACTGGACTTCCTGATCGTGGACCTGCCGCCGGGCACTGGCGATGTGGTGCTCTCGCTGGTGCAGACCGTCCCGCTGACCGGCGCGGTGGTGGTCTCCACGCCCAGCGACGTGAGTTTGCAGGACGCTCGCAAGGCCATCGAGATGTTCGCTCAGGTGAAGGTCGAGGTGATCGGCCTGGTGGAGAACATGGGCCGCTTCATCTGCCCGCACTGCCAGCAGGCGGTTGACATCTTTTCCAGTGGCGGCACGGAGCGCACGGCGGCCCAGTTTGGCCTGGAGTTTCTGGGCTCGCTCGACCTCGATCCGGCCATCCGCGAGGGCGGCGACCGTGGCCTTCCGGTGACGCTGGCCGGGCCGGAGAGCGCGGCGGCAAAGGAGTTCTTCGATGTGGCGCGCAAAGTGGCGGCTCGCGCGCAGGAGATCGCCGCTTCGAGCGAGCAGATTCTGGAGATCAGTTAAAGACAGTTGTAAGTTGTGAGTTATAAGTTGTAAGAAAGGCAGTTGTGAGCTGCGGGAAAGGCCTCTACTTATAACTCACAACTTACAACTGCTTTCCTCAGGCCGCGCACTGAGTTGCATAGGTAAATCTCGTCGGCGGCGCGCAGGTCGGCGAGCGTCAGGATGCGCTCTTCGGCGCGCGGGACGGCCTCCAGCAGGTGGCGGCGGAAGACGCCTGGGAGAACTCCGCTGGCCAGCGGCGGAGTGCAGAGACGGCCCTCGATGCGCACGAAGAGGTTGCTGATGGCTCCCTCGGTGAGTTCGTCGTGCTCGTTGAGGAAGAGCACCTCGTCGAAGCCAGCCTGCTGCGCGGCGGCGAAGAGCCGGTCGTAGAGCGGGCGGTGGGTGGTCTTGTGGCGGAGGAAAACATCGCTGGATAAGCTGCGCTCGGCGGCGAGCGTCACTCGGCAGGTGTCGGTTCCGGGGGCGTTGGCCGCAAGCGGCGAGTGGGTCAGCGCGATCTGCCCGCGTGGATCGAGGGTGAGGCGCACGCGATGGCGGCTGAGCGGCGCGAAGGTTGCGGCCAGCGCGTGCAGGCGAGACTCGATTTCGGCGGAATCGTACGCGCGATCGAAGTAATCGCAGGAGAGGCGCAGGCGGTCGAGGTGCAGTGGCAGAAGCGTGAAGCCGTCGCGCCAGAGCAGTGTCTCGATCAGCTCGAACGACGGCTGCGAGCGGGTGAGGAATGCGGCCTTCAGTTGGCATTCGGCGAACTCGGCCGCGGGGTCCGAGTCGTAGACGATGCCGCCGCCCACGCCCATAGTCACAGCGCCGTCGTCGAGGACGAGGGTGCGGATGGCGACGTTGAAGGTGGCGTCTCCTGAGGGGGCGATGAAGCCGATGGCTCCGGTGTAGATGCCGCGCGGCGTGTTTTCGAGATCGCGAATGATGCGCATGGTGCTGATCTTGGGCGCGCCCGTGATGGAGCCGCTGGGGAAGATGCTGCGGAATATCTCGTGCCAGCCGGCGTCGGCGCGCAGCGTGCCGGAGATGGTCGAGGTCATCTGCAGCAGGGTGGTGTACCGCTCGATGGAGAAGAGGTCATCGACGCGGATGCTGCCGGTCGAGCAGATGCGGCCGAGGTCGTTGCGCAGCAGGTCGACGATCATGATGTGCTCGCTGCGGTTCTTCTCGTCGTGGTGGAGCGCGAGCGCGGCAAGCGCGTCTTCGGCGGCGTCGAAGCCGCGCGGCCAGGTGCCCTTCATGGGGCGCGTCGTGATTTCGCGCGCGCGCACGCGGAAGAAAAGCTCCGGCGAGAACGACAGGATGGAGCGTCCCGCGAGGTTCATAAGCGCGCCGTAGGCCACGGGTTGCTGGCGGCGCAGCGCGCAGTAGAGATCGGCGGGCGAGGCGGTGGTGCGCAGGCGGATGCGATCGGTGAAGTTGACCTGATAGGTGGCTCCGCAGGCGATCTGCTCTTTGATCTGGAGGATCTTGCGGCGGTAGGCGTCAGGCGAGAGGGTGAGGGCTATCTCGTCTTCGGTGAAGGCTGGAGTGCGCTGCGAGGAGGCTTCTGTCTGCGGCAGCGGGGGCAGCGGCGGCCCGCTGAAGAGGCCTGTGTTGTGGTCGAAGACGATGGGCTCGCGGTAGACGCCGAAGCAGATGAGTGGCAGATCGCGCGGCGACTCGTCGTCGGCGATGCCTTGCAGGGAGTAGCCGCTCTCGTAGGAGAGGAAGCCAGCGATGGTGCGGCCCTCGGCGAGGGCGGCTTCAATCTGCGCGAATAGGTTGGGCAGATCGTCCGGCGTCTGCGCGGTGAGGACGCGCAGTGGGTCGAGGAAGAGATAGCTGCGGTGATTCTCGGCGTCGAAGCGCGTGGTTTCGAGGAGCACGGCGCCGGGCGTCTCGCCCACCAGCGCGTGAATCGTCTCCGGCAGAGGGGTGGGCTGGATCATGGGAGCGTGAGTGCGAGTGCGAATCTTCGAGCAGAACCACGGAAGCAGTTTCGGCAGCCATGGCTCTGCGGGAGTTTGGCGTCAGGCGATGCGGATGTGGATGGCGTAGTAGGGCTGGTTGCTGAGGGTGGGATTGAACGCCGGATGCAGTGTTGCCGCCGTTGCCGTGTGCAGTTCGAAGTAGTACTGCAGCGGGTAGGGTGAGTCGGTATAAGCCGCGGGTATCGCAGCGGTGTGGGTGGTGTCAGTCCGATGCATAGGCATGGAGAGCCAGCGCTCGCCTTGGTTGACGTGGCGATACCAGAGAATGGCCTGGGTGACGCTCGGTGGTGTGGCGACAGCGAGTGCGAGCTCGCCTCCAGGGTGGAAGGATTCGGGCGATGTATGTTTTGCTGTGATCGCGATACGCAGACTGGGCGCGCCGGCTTGCTGCATGGCCGCGTGCGCGGAAGACGTATCGCCCACATATTGCGCGAAGTGCTTTTCCAGCGCGGCGACGTCTGCATCGATCGCAGGCAGGCGGTCTGACCAGTGGCCGCGACGGAACGGGGTTGATCCGTAGCTTATATCTGAGACGTATACATTCTTCGCACGAGCAGCCATCGCAGCCCAGGCGTCGCGCGCCTTGCGGCAGGCGGCGAGGGATTGGGTTGCCGCCGCGGAATCGCCAGTCTGTTCACGGATGCTATAGAAGAGCGCGGCGCGGAAGAGGTTGGCGTAGTAGGTGCCGAGTCCATTGAGGATGAGGATGTCTTCCTCGGCGCGGCGGAATTCTGGCGTGCGGGCCTCCGACCCGGCTGCGGCGCGGGCTGCGGCCATTCCCTTGGTTGACGTGCTGACCATCGCTTCCAGCCATGCGATCACTTCACTGGAGTTGTAGCGCGCGTTCTTCGCGCCGGCGATGAGGTCTTTGGCGTGCTGGTCGATGGTGGTGAAGAGTTGCGGGTCGAGCGGGCTGATGGCGCTGACGTTGTGTGGCGCGGGCGAATCGGTGTAGAGCGACCGGCCCGTATACGGGAGGATCGAGACGGGGGTCAACATCTCCGGCCAGAACTCGTGGTTCGAGGCCGAAGGGCACCACGCGGTGGTGACGAGCGGAAGGATGCGGCTGGATGCGGCGAGCGCGGCTTCGAGCGCGGGGCCGGCGGGGCCGAATGCTTGCTTGAGATAGCGATGGTAGAAGTCCGGCGCGGTCTCCGGGTTGTAGAGGTATCGGCCCCACAGCTTGTAGGTGAGGGTGAACTTGGTGCTGTCGAGGCTGGCCGGTGCGAGCGACGCATCGGCGTATGCGTCGCGTCCGCCGGGATGGCCGGAGCCTTCGCGGCCTTTGAAGGTCAGCGGCTCGCAGAGTTCCATGCCGGCTGCCCCGCAGAAGTTGGCGGCGCGCCCATATCCGGCGGCGAGCGCGGGATCGCCCCACAGCAGGTGGCGTTGCGTCCCCGGCCAGACGCGGTACAGCAGATCGAGCCCGATGCCCTGCTGGTAGAAATCTCCATAGCCGTAGCGGGTGAAGTTGCGCGCGCCCGAAGATACGGCGAAGGTGCCGGTGACGCCTGCGCGGGGATACTCGTTGGCGCGGATGTCGGCCTGCTGGTAGCCCAGGCCGAGGTGCTCGGCCCAGTACTTGGCCCCGGCTTTGACGGGCATTCCGGTGGCGCGGGCGATCTCGATCATTCGCTGATCGAGACCCTTGGCGTGCATGTCGATCTCGATGGTGCGCGGCTTGCCTTCGGGCGTCCGCGCCGCCGGAATTGCCTCAAACAGCGTCTGCCAGAAGGGGTAGCTTCCCTCGGGGATGCCGCTTTCGCCGTGGATGCGCAGTGTGAGCCCGGTGATCTGCGGGCAGTCTTTCAGGATTGCGGCCAGCGCATCGCGGCAGTACGCGGCGTGAATCTCCGGTGTGAGCCCAACGATGTGGTGGTCGGAGTGCGGGCTGTCGGTCCACTGATAGGCGTGGGTCCAGATGCCGAGCTGGAAGTCCATGCCGCGCCGCGCGGTCTCGGCGGCGATGAACTGCAGGGTCTCCAGGTTGCGCTGGCGTTCGCCGGGTGCGAGCGCGGGTTCGACGTGGACCTGCTCGTAGCCGGGCACTTCGACCAGGTAGGGATAGGGGAAGTGGAGATAGTCTCCGGTAACGCCGCGCGGGAAGTCCCAGCCAATGCCCAGGGCGAAGTTGAAGCGGTTGAAGCGCGCTGTGGCAAGCGTGTCGATGTAGGCGGTCCAGAAGGCGCGGTCGTAGAACCAGGTCTTGTCTTCGATCTCCGAGCAGAACGCGCGGAGAACGCTGCGGACCTTGTTGGGGGTGGTTTCGATGAGCGGGGCGGAGAGGTGGAGCGCGGTGAGCGGGTCGTCACCCAGTCGAACGCGTTCTGCGAGTTCAAGAAGACCGTAAACGATGCCGCGTGTGTCACTGCCTGTTAGGAGGATCGCCGGTGTCCCCTTGTAGTTCCCGGGGATGAGAGCCATGCTCTCGGGCTGGGTGAAGCGGGGACGGTTGGCGAAGGATTTGGCGAGAGGACTGGTGACAGGGGCAATGAGGATGGTGAAGTCTGCGCCACTTTGCTTGCTGGACAACCCTTGCGGAGTGATTGCGGTGCGCAGTTTTTCCGTAGCCCATCGCACAGGCTCGTTGTCGATGAGCGGCGCATCGTCATCCGTAACGATGGCGATTCGCCGGTTTGGCGGTACTGCGTGGGCCAGTTCAACCGCCGTCAGCGACGCCGCTGCGGCGCTTAGCTTGATAAAGGTGCGGCGGGTGGGTCGAGTGGGCATTTGCAACTCCAAACGCTACAGTACAAATTATGCGAAGCGCAGGCTGACCTTGCCGGCGTGGGCAAATGCGACTTCGACCAGCGAGCCGGGGCGGGCGGGCGTGTTGCCGGTCCAGCTTCCGGTGGTGATCCACTGCCCGGCCTTGAGGCCCCCGGTGCGGGCCGCTCCCTCGTTGGCCAGGTAGGGAAGCAGGCACATCAGGTCGCCCGAGGTGTTGGAACCGGTGCGTTCCACCTGCACATTGCCGTCGATGGCCAGCGTCACGGTCTCTGTCTTGAAGTCGATCTTCTTCCAGTCGTGGCAGGCGGGGCCGTGGATGAAGCCGCCGTGCATCTGCAGATCGGCCATCGAGGAGAAGTGCGCGGCGCCCTTGGGGTCGGTCAGGCCGGACTCCAGCTCCTCGATGATGGGATGGCAACTGGCGATGGCGGCGACCACCTCGTCGAGCGAGTAGGGCTTGGCGCGCGCGGGCAGGTCTTTGCCCAGCAGGAAGGCAATCTCCGCCTCCAGCACGCGATAGCGGAAGCGCGGGCCGGCCAGCAGCGTGCCGCTGCGGACCATCCAGGCCAGAGGCATGGGTGCGAAGAAGGGCGTGGCGTCGGGTGAGCCGGCGCCGATCTTCCAGCCGCCAATGGGCCCGAACGCGGCGGCCATGATGCCGTGGACGGCGGCGGCCTCTTCCAGCGACTGCGGCTGGAGTTCGACCGGCAGGTCGGCGATGGTGGTGTGGCTGCGGCGTGCGTTCAGCAGCAGGTTGGCGGCTTCCAGAAGTTGTTGCATGCGGTCATGGGTCATGGTGGTACCAGTGTCGCTCAAACGGGCGGCTGTGTCATGAGTTTTTCAATGAAGAAACGGGAACTCCCCTATCGCCGCCGTTCCCGCCGCCGCGCCCGCACAAAGCTGCTCACCGTGAAGTAGCCGAAGACCGCCAGCATCGCCACAGCGCCCACCAGTTTCCGATGCCCGGCCGCGTTCTGGTGCCACTCCCCGCGCAGATTCCACGCTCCAACTGCGGCAAACACAACGAAGAGCCCGAAGACGACGCCCACAACCTCCAGCCACAGCACGCCCCACAGGCGCACAAACGTCCTCCATGTGGGGCCAAAGCGCCGTCCCCCGCGCCGCAGCCCCTGCCTCGTTCCACGCGCCTTGATGACGGTCTGGGCCGCGGCATGGGCCGCTTGGTGGGCCACCTTGCTGGCCGCCGTTTCATTCGCCGCAGGGGCCTCCGTCTGCGTCGAATCCGCCGCTGGGCCTGCCTGTGGCCTCGCCGACTGACCAGCGTTCGCACTCCGGCCCGCTCTCCTGCCCGAGGGATTATCCGCCGTGGCCGCGTCCACCGCAGAGGTCACCGTCTTCACCGCCTGCCGCGCTCCGAAGCCAAGCGCACGTCCAAAGCGAACCACATCCATCCTCGAAGTGTAGTGCAATTTCATGCTTCCTGTGGCCTTTGCAGGATTGTGCAAGCAGGTTTTCCCTGAGGAAAACCTCACCAGCGTCTTGCGTTCCGGGTGCTGCCATGGTGAAACTGCTCCAGCCTCTCGCCGTCGCTCCGCGAAAGCCTGTGTTGTCGTTCGCTGGTTGCTCTATAGCGCGTTCAACTTTCATGGCGTCAGATACGTATCATGAATAGCTGAGGACAGACCGCACATGAATGCAACAACATCGAATTCCACTGAATTGCATCGCGAATCGCATGGTTTCCGCGGCAGCCCGGTTCCGCTTGCACTTGGCCTGTCGCTCCTGCTTGCAATAGCGTCTCCCGTTCTGCGTGCGCAGGCCCCAGCCGCCCAGCCGCCCCAAGCTCAAACGGCGCAGGCCGTCCAGACGCTCGCATTTCCCGGAGCGGAGGGCTATGGCGCCACGGCCACGGGCGGACGCGGCAAGCCGGTGAACGCGGTGACGACGCTCGCCGACGACGGTCCCGGCTCCTTCCGCGCAGCTGTGACGCACCCCGGCGCGACCGTTGTCTTCAAGGTCAACGGCGTCATTCATCTGAAGAGCAATGTAACCCTGGCCAGCGACCTGACCATCGCCGGCCAGAGCGCCCCGGGAGACGGCGTCACCGTAGCCGACGCCAAGGTGACCATGACGGGCAGCCACAACATCGTCATCCGCTACATGCGCTTTCGCGGCGGCATCGCCGAATCGCAAGGCTCCAGCTCCCTCCAGCTTGGCAACGCCAGCCACGTCATGCTCGACCACCTCTCCATCGAGTGGGGACGCTGGGACAACATCCAGGCCGAGGGAAACAGCTACACCACGCTGGCGAACTCCATCATCGGCGAGGGCATCGTTCCGCAGAGATTCGGATGCCTCTGCGAGAGCGACTACATCTCCTTCAGCCACAACCTCTGGATCGACAACAAGAGCCGCAATCCCAAGGGCAAGGGCCACATCCAGTACATCGACAACGTCGTCTACAACTGGGGAGTCGATGGCTACGTGGGCGGCCACGGCGGGGCGGACCACTACGCCGACCTCATCGACAACTACTTCATCGCGGGGCCGGACTCCTCCGCCTCGTTCATCGGCGAGTTCACCAAGACCGACCACACCTATCAGTCCGGCAACCTGCTCGACGACAACCGCAACGGCAAGCTCGACGGCCGTCCCGTCACGCAAGCGGATTTTGAAAAAGTCAACGCGGACATTCTCCTCAAGCCCTTCGCCACTCCCGAGGTCCCCGTCCACATCGATCCCGCCGATTCCATTGTCGGCGAGATCGCCCGTAAGGCCGGCGACTCCCTCTGCCGCGACGCTGTTGATGCCCGCCTGGTCGGCGACCTGCTCTCCTATGGGACGAAGGGCAAGCTCATCGCCGACGAGAGCGAGGTCGGTGGCCATCCGCCCACGGTCGAGGCGAAGGCGGCGCTGGACAGCGACGGCGATGGAATCCCCGATGCGTGGGAGTTGAAGCATCATCTCAATCCGCACAATCCCGCCGACGCGCTTGCGATCGACGCGAAGACTGGCTACAGCAATCTGGAGCTATATCTCAACGAGTTGGCAGACCAGCCTGTCCGCCAGTGCGCGGCGTCCAGATAGCTCTTCCCTGGCGCAGCATGTCCAGCCATCGAACTCCGTATCGTTTGCCGATGAATTGCACTGCTCGAACAGCCGCCAAACGATGGGCCGAATGGAAACACCACAGGAGACTGCCATTGCGGCAGCATTCAGCCCGGCGTATTCTTGAGTTGAGAGCCCAAGAGAACGACCCGCAATGCCGTTCCAGCCGGTTGGCGTCTTCACAACGCAGATGTCCCAAGGCAGGCAAGGCAATGCGGTCGAGTCGCAGGCAGGAGTTCAATCCCAGGCAGCCCGGAGGCGGCATTGAATCAAAATGTGAAGAACCTGATTCAGAAGCTGGCCGAGGCAATCCACGAATCTGTCTCCGAGTCGGAAAAAATCGCGGGCGTGGTGAAGGACATTCGCGACCAGGGATTCAGCGTTATGCTCTTGCTGGAGGCCACCATCGGCCTCAACCAGGTCGAGGGCGAACCCGGCGAGACCAGGGACCCAGCCACCCAGGTTGCGAGCGGTTCCTTTACCCGCGGCGACCTCACCTTCCTCAAGTCCCTGCGCATCGCCCTGCCCGTTTCCGATTCTGAAGCCCACTCCGACAGCCTCAGCATCGGTTCTCCCGCCGATTCGGCAAACAACCCTTCAACCGACGCGTAGCTGGAAACCGTCCTCACCTCCACGCCCGCACGCAAGCGACCTCTCCGCTATTTCACCCCGCATGGGACTGCCCTCGGCCCTCATCCAGCCACATCTGCTCCGGGCCCGGGCGCAAATGCAACACTCGCGTGGTAGACTCTCGTTTCGCATCCAATGGTCTGGGGTCGATGCTGAATCCGCTCTGATATTCTCGTATGCAGGGTCCACTTCGCTTTCGAGGGATTGAACGATGAGAGACACACTCGGTGTGCTGCTTGCAGGCGGGGCCGGCGAACGGCTCTTTCCCCTCACCCGAGACCGCGCCAAACCCGCGGTCCCCTTCGCCGGCCAGTACCGCATCATCGACATCACGCTCTCCAACTGCATCAACAGCGACCTGCGCCACGTCTACATCCTCACCCAGTACAAGGCGCTCTCGCTCAACCGGCACATCCGCGAGGGCTGGGGTACGGTGGTGGCCAACGAGCTGGGCGAGTTCATCGAGATCCTTCCCCCCATGCAGCGTGTCTCCAAATCCTGGTATCAGGGCACCGCCGATGCCGTCTACCAGAACATATACTCCATTGGGTCCGAGGAGCCGCGCTACGTCCTCATCCTCTCCGGCGACCACATCTACAAGATGAACTACGGCCGCATGTTGCAGCAGCATCGGGACTCCGGCGCCGATGTTACGCTGGCCACCCTGCCCATCCGGCCCGACGAGGTCTCCCGATTCGGCATCGTCGAGACGGCGCGCTCCGGCGAGGTCACCGGCTTCGTCGAAAAACCCAGCTCCACAGACATCCGATCGCCCTTCGACCCCAATGTCGTGGACGCCTCCATGGGGATCTATCTCTTCAACACAGACACACTCCTGCCCGAACTCATCCAGGACGCCGAAAACCCCGACTCCACCCACGACTTCGGCCACGACATCCTGCCCGGGTTGCTCGGCCGGGTCAAAATTCACGCCTTCACCTTCGTCGACGAGAACAAGCAGCGCGCCCGCTACTGGCGAGACGTCGGAACCCTGGAGGCCTACTACGAGGCCAACATGGATGTCGCCGGCATCACCCCCATCTTCAACCTCTACGACAAAAGCTGGCCCATGCGCACCCGCCCATACCAGTACCCCCCAGCCAAGTTCGTCTTCGGCGAGCCGGGACGTACCGGCATGGCCATCAACTCCATCGTCTGCTCCGGCTCCATCGTCTCCGGCGCGGTCATCCGCAACTCCGTCGTCAGCCAGGACGTCCGCGTCAACTCCTACGCCGACGTCGACTCATCCGTCATCTTCGCCCACGTCAACATCGGCCGCCACTGCCGCATCCGCCGCGCCATCATCGACCGCGATGTCCACATACCGGACGGTACGGTCATCGGATACGACCCCAACGAGGACAAGAAAAACTACTTCGTCTCAGAGAGCGGCCTCACCATCGTCACCCGAGACTACTCCGTCTACGAGAACCCAGTCAGCCCACTCTTCCTCCAGCCCGGTAACACCTGGTAGCGTCCCAACGGAGAAGCCATGCCCATCACCACCGGTTAAGGCAGCCGGTAAAGTGTCAGCTTTAGCGGAGAGCCAACGATAAACAACGAGCCATCAGGAGAAAATGCAGTCCACGACTGCTCTTCGCCGGGCACGTCTGGCGTGATCTCAGTGACAGGCTCGCCCGTATCAACCGAATAGATGACGAAACGCTCCTGCTTGAGCGTATGCATTCCTGAAAAGTTCCCCGCTTGTAGTGCAAATCGCTTGCCATTCTGTGAAACACCTGCATATGAGAAAGAATCCTTCAAAGGTAGAGTCCTGACTAGATTTCCGTGAATATCGACGATCAAAGGGTTCTTGCAGCCAGGTTCGAGAATTAGATCGTCGGTCAGAAACTGTGGCCTGCCCCCGCATTTGCCGTGGTAGAGGAGATGCTGTCCTGTTGCGTCCGTATAGGTGACGAAGGCAGTATCCTTTGGATAATCGCTAATCCAGTGCGCGTTATCTGTCACAAATCCCTTGCTGTTAACTGAAGTGTCGACGACGCCATTAACTGTAAGCGCCGTCGGTTTCAGCGTCTGCGCATCAATAAGTTCATATCCCGGACTTGTTGCATTCCCTAGCGTTGAGCCGTCCGGTGACACGCATTGAACTCGCCCGTTCTTATGACCCGTCGCATGGTAGTCAAAGCTACCGTCATCTATTAGGTCCGGCGTTAGCCGCAACACACTCGAACCGGAGACGATAACATGTGCATCATTCGTCGCAAAAATCGCACGCACACCGAAACCGACAAGCTCGCGTGAATCCTTAATCTCACCCGTCTTTATGTCGAGTGATAAGAGTTGATACTCCTGCTTCGGCACTATACCCACCAGTGACGACAACACGATGCGATCACCTGCGAATACGACGCTACGGGTAGCTGCAAAGATCGATCCAGTCTGGGAGTCTACATGGGGAGCTGAGACCGTCGCGCCTGCACTGCCAATGGTAATGCCCACTACTGGTTTGCCCTTCGACAGCGGACCTACTGACCAAACATGCGTTGGCTGAGGTGGTTTCTGGGCGAATCCGATGGCTACCGACACCATCAAGAACATCGTTGCTTGCGTGAAGAACTTCGAAAACTGCGAGCCCAATTTCATACATACCTCCGTGCGGGCTTAGTAGCCCTTGGTGTGCAAGAAGAACACAACCGCGCTAGCCACCAGGCAATAGATTCCGAAGAGATACCAGCGGCCATTCTCCAGCCAGTTGCTGAGCCACTTCAGCGCCACCAGTCCGGCGAGGAAGGAGAAGACCGCGCCCAGCAGGCTCATCGCCACAGTCCCATGCAGGTCGATCGGTGTGCCGCTCGCCGCCGCCGCGTGGGTCGCGTGCAGCAGGCGCAGCCCCTCCCGCACGATGGCGGCTGGCGTGACCAGGACCGCAAGCGCGAAGCTGAAGCGCTCGGCGCGTTGCTTGGTTGCGCCCGTCAGCATCCCGATGGAGATGGTCGCACCCGAGCGCGAGAGGCCGCGAAAGGGCAGCGCCAGCCCCTGTAGCAGTCCCATCCAGCCCGCCTGCCGCATGGTGACGCTGTCGGATGGCCGCCGCGTCAGGCTGGCCGCCACAGCCTGCGCCGCAGCCGCCGCGTCCAGCTTCTTCTCACGCAGTCCGGCGATCAGGATTAGAATCCCGGCACAGGCCAGCGCGGGTGCCATCAAATCCAGCCTGCCAAACAACATCTCGATCTCCGCGGTTGAATGGCCCTTGAGCACTGTCATCTCGATGGCCTTGATGAGTCCGTAGCCGACGACGCCGGTCAGCGCCGTCGCATAGACAAGCCGCAGCGCAAACCGCTTGAACGCGTCCACCGTGGCAAAGTAGCTCTGCCTCCACTGCTGCCAGAAGTACGCAATCACCGCGAACATCGTGCCGGTATGCAGCATCACCAGCAACAGCGTCATCTGCGGCGACGAAGGGTCGAGCCCCATCAGCTTCTCGGCGACGACAACGTGGGCGGAGCTGGAAACCGGCAGCAACTCGGCGAGTCCCTGCACAATGGCCAGGACGATTACATGAAAGAAGGACATTCCATTATTCTAGGCGATCCCGCGCGCCACCGAAGGAGATCAAGTTCGCTCGAACCTCGAACCTAGAACCTCGAACCTGACACCTCACTCCCGGTCGTTCCCGTAGACCGGGATCTGCTGCTGCACGCGATACGCAATGCTGGCCGCACGCGCCGCGTAGTCCGACTGCGGATACTTCTGTTTCAACTCTGCCGCCAGCCCCACCGCATTCGCCGCCGCCTGCTCTGATCGCTTCTTCTCGTCCTGCACCGTGTACATCTCCACCAGCACACCCTCGCGATAGGTTGCGTTGTAGAGCGCCTCGGCGGCCTTGGGGCTGTCGGGATAGCGGTCGGCGTACTTCTCGTAGAGGACGGCCTCCATCTCCGGGCACTTGGGCAGCCCCTGCCAGTCGCCGCAGAGCTTGTTGTCGATCAGGTCGTAGGCGGCCAGCGCGGCGAACTTCGATGCCGGGTAGAGCTTCATCACGCGCTGCATCTCGCCCTCGTAGAGCTGCGGCCGCAGGTACGCCTCCTGCTCGTGGGCCGAGGGCAGGGTGCCGATGTCGGCCTTGTCGATCTGCCAGCGCACGTCCGCCGCACGGAAGATCGCCTCCGCCGCCAGCGGAGAGTCGGGGAAGTAGTCGGCCACGCGCCGATAGAGCAGGTGCGCCTCCTCGGCCGCGTCTTTTGGTGCGTGCGGCTGCTCCGCCTGTTCTTCAAAGTTCGCGGCTGTGCCGTACAGAATCGCATCGCCGTTGGCCGTCGCCTGCGTCACAATGCCCTTGTCGTGAATCCATCCCGAGGCCGGCGTCACGGTCTCGTCCGCGCTGAACTCCGGCTTCTGGTCGTCGGCCTGCTCGTCCGGCGCGTCGGTGTTGGCGAAGACGCGCACCCACGCGCCGTTGCGCTCGATCACCACCACCTCGTGGCCCGGCGTCACCTCGGCAATGTGCTGCGCGTTGTCGTCCGCCGCAACGAACACAATCGCCGGATGCACCAGCGTCGCCCGCGCTGCCCGGTCGTAGCCGGAGAGCGTGTCCTTCGGCTTCTTCTGCGCATTCAATCCGCACGATGCCGCCAGCAGCAGAACCAGCACAATTCCTGTAATCCATACGCGCATCGCTCTCATGGAGGCAGTTCTCATGAAGATATTAGACTCCCACTCGCCCTCACGCGGAAGCCGCCCTTGCGGCACCCGCATCCAACTCGCGCCGCAACTCCGGCTCGATGTTCCCGCCGCTCAACACCGCGACCAGCCTTTGGCAACGCGGCAGCTCCGCGTGGTGAAATAGCGCAGCAGCCAGCGTCACCGCGCCGCTCGGCTCGGCAACCAGCCCGGTCGTCGCCAGCAAGCCGCGCATTGCAGCCAGAATCTGGTCCTCGCTCACCGTCACAATCCCATCCACGAAGCGCAGGATGTGTGCAAAGTTCAGCTCGCCCAGCGACTGTGTGCGCAGCCCATCGCAGCGGGTGCGCGTCGTCATCTCCGCCGGCCACTCCACCAGCGTCTTCGTGTCGAACGACTCCTTCGCATCCGCCGCCAGTTCCGGCTCCGCACCCCACACCTCGATCCGCCCCTCCCACTGCGGCGGCGCAGCCAGCTTCACCGCCGCTGCGATCCCGCTCAGCAGTCCGCCGCCCGACACCGGCGACAGAACCACCACACCGCCTCCCGCATTTGCTCCTGGAGCCTTCGACGCGTCTGGCCCAATCACGCCAAGCTGCTCCAGAATCTCCAACCCGCACGTCCCCTGCCCGGCAATGATCGCCGCATCGTCGTATGGCGGAATGATGCTGTAGCCATGCGTGCGGGCGAGTTCCTCGGCCTTCGCCCTCCGCTCGGAGCTGGCCGGCCCCACCAGCACAATCTCCGCGCCCAGCGCCTTGGTCGCTTCGATTTTGATCGCCGGCGCGTTCTCCGGCATCACGATCACCGCGCGCGCGTCCAGCGCCCGCGCCGCATACGCCACGCCCTGCGCGTGGTTGCCGCTGGAGTAGGTAATCACGCCGCGCCCCAGCTCGTCGGGCGAGAGCTGCGCAATCCGGTTGTACGCCCCGCGCAGCTTGAAGCTGCCAATCGGCTGCTCGCTCTCCGCCTTGATATACAGCTCGAACGGCAGCTCCGCCAGCCCGGCCAGCCGCAGCCGCTCCGGCCGCACCCGGTGCAGCCCCGTCCGCACCGCAACCCCGGCCAGCCGCCTCTGGGCCGCGCGAATCTCGTCCAGTGTGATGATCTGAGCCATCGCCGTTCTCCCGTCGTTCCTCCCATTGTCCGGCGCGCGGACGGGTTGGGCAAGAGGTCCTGCGTGCGCCAAATAATTACGGATGACAAATCACGCAGCGGTCGGGTAATGTTACGGCGCAATGAATCTGGCAGGGAATGGAGCGGCGTAGGCCGCAACGCTCGATCTGTGTCAGCGTTCCAGGAGGGAAAACCTTGAAGATCGCAATCCCCTGCCTGCTCGCAGGCACCACTCTGGCAGTTCTCTTCGCGTTCTCTGGAACCACCGCAAACGCGCAACAAACCTATGTAAGCCGCTACGATGTCTACGCGGGATTCGCCGACATCGACAGCCCCATGCTCGGCCTCAACGAGCACGGTTTCCACCTGCAGGCGGGGATGAACATGCGCACCTGGCTCTCGGTGGGCGCGGACTACAGCGAGGGAACCGGCTCGCAGGTCCTGACGCCGAACCTTCTGCCCGCGGCAACGCAGACCACGATCGATAACGAAATCACCTATTTGGAGTCTGTGAAGCAGCTGCCTGCGGGCTACCAACTCGCCGTGCCGGCCACCGCTGCCACCCAGACCTTCGCCTTCGGGCCGCAACTGGTCAACCGTCACTATTCGAAGCTCACTCTCTTCCTCCGGCCGTCGCTGGGAGCGCTGCGTGAGCGCGCCGTACCCTACGCGAACCCGGCCGATCCTTTTGAATCGGGTGTCGTAGCATCGCTTGCGACCGCCGGATTCAAGCTCGACTGGACCGGCTTTTACGGCTTCGGGGGCGGCGCCGAGGTCGCCGTCAGCAAGCACTTCGGCCTTCGCGGACAGATGGACGTGGTCTATAACCACCCATTCAACGACATCCTGGCCGATGGCCGCTGGACCTATCGCTTCTCGGTCGGCCCCAGCTTCCACTTCGGCCGGAACGTGGCCGCGGGCGGAAAGAAGGGCCGCAAGCCGTAGCCGCATTAACGACTGACAGAACCCTCCGCCGCGTGGATCATCAGCGCGAAGAAGTGAATGAGCCGCCACTGGTCCATCGCTCCCGGCTTTGACCCGTTGAGGTCCAGGTGCGAGAGCACGGGGCTCACCAGCATCGCCTTCAGCACGTCCGGCGGTAGCTCGCTGGCCATCCACAGCGTCTCCGCCGAGGGAATGATGTTGTCCCCCTCGCCATGCAGCAGGTAGACCGGCGTGCCCAGCGCGCGCAGCCGTCCCTCTGGCGAGAGGCCCGGCGACTCGCCCGCGTGGCGCGCAATCGACGCCGCAATTGCCGAGCGCGTAGCGGGCAGCGACGTATCCATCAGGTCCCGCGCCTCGCGCCGCTGCGCCTCGGTCATTCCCAGCTTTGCCGCAGCCTCGCCGGGCCTGTCCTCGTAGAGGTGCGCCTTCAGCAATGCGCGCACCGGGGCGAGATCCTGCGCGGGGACGTAGTCGTCGAGGTTCTCGTACTCCAGCACCAGCGGGCCGTACTCGTGCGGCGGCAGCGTCTCCACTGAGCCGTCGGGACGCGCGTCGCGTCCGGTCAGGTAGTAGTCCGCCACGCGCAGCATCGAGTCCTGCGATCCCACCGCGACGACGAACCTGAAGGCCGGGTGATACTGCGGTTCGCTCGCCGCCACCAGCGCCAGCCCGCCGGAGAAGCTCAGCCCCATCACGCCCACCGGCCCGCCCGTCTGCGCAGCGAACCACTTCACCGACTCGCCGATCGTCGCGACCGAGTCCTCACTGACGTGGTAGTCCTTGATGCCGGGCAGCTCCGGCGTCAACACGCGGATGCCGCAGCCCGCCATCGCCGCCGCAAAGCCCACCAGCCGCGGCTCGTCGATGCCCAGGTGATGCACGCCATGGAAGACCACCATCGCCGGCGCGTGCGGCATGTTGCGTGGTGTGTAGACCCGCGCGCGCACCTGCTGTTGGCCGTTCGAAGTTGCGATTGAAAGACTCAGGTCCTCGGTCGTCACCGGGACCGTCAACTTGCGCGCAACCCACGGCACGGGCTGCCCCGCCACCTCGCGCAGCACCGCGACCGCCTGTAGATGCGCGCTGGCAAACGGCCACGCCGTAACCCAGAGCAGCGCAATCCCCGCCGCCAGAATCGCAAATAGAAGCGTGCGCCTCACCTAGGTCTGCGGCCCCAGCACCTGGTCCTTGGCGTCGTTCAGCGTCACCTTGAAGTCCATCTTCTTGCGCCCGCGAAATACCGTGACGGTGACCGTATCGCCGGCGTGTTTCGCGTTCATCGCCTCCGAGAGGTCCTCCGGGCTGGCGATCTCCTTGCCGTCGAAGCCCACGATCAGGTCGCCGCCCAGCATCACCTGCGTGTTGCCCTCATAAGCGCGCTGCGTGCCTCCGTGCAGGCCCGCCTTCTCCGACGCGCCACCCGGCAGTACGCGCTCGATCAGAACGCCGTAGTCGGCGGCCAGTCCGATCTGCCCTGCGATGTCGGGATTGATGCGTAGGCTCACAATGTCCAGCGTGGGCCGCCGCACGCGCCCGTACTTGGCGTAGTCGTCGAGCACCGCCTTGGCCGTGTTGATGGGAATTGCGAAGCCGATGCCGGACGACTGGTCGGCCCCGTTCTGCGCGATCATCGTGGTGATGCCGATGACCTCGCCGCGCGAGTTCAGCAGCGGCCCGCCGGAGTTCCCGGGGTTTATCGACGCGTCGGTCTGGATCGCGCCCTCGATGGGGTTGTTCTCCGGGCCGCGCACGTCGCGGATCGCCGAGATGATGCCCCGCGTCATCGTGCCCGAGAGCCCGAATGGGTTGCCGATGGCATAGACGCGCTGCCCCACCATCAGCCCAGTGCTTGTCTCGGCCAGTATCGCCGGAACCAGGTTGGGCGCGTTGATCTTCAGCAGCGCCAGATCGTGACCCTTGTCCACGGTCACCACCGTCGCTTTGTACTGGTGCTTGTCGAAGAGCGTCACCTCAACATTGCCGGGCTGTGCGTTGCCGATCACGTGGTTGTTGGTCAGGATCAGCCCTTCCTTGTTGAGGATGAAGCCAGACCCCTGTCCCGCCATCGGCACCGGTCCGTAAAAGAAGTCGAAGCGCACCTCGGTCGTCGTGATGTTGACCACGCTGGGCAGCGCCCGCTTGTAGACGGCGATGTTCTGCTGCTCCTCGGCGTCGAAGGACGGCGCGGCGGAGGCCACATTCAGATCGAAGGCCCCATCCTGCCCGCGCAGCGATTCGATGCTGGCCGCGGAGCCGCCCGACGCATGCATCGCGGCCAGCCACGGAGCCAGCACGCCGGTCGACGCCAGATGCGTCGTCACGAGATAAAACCCGGTAAGCAGCAATACCACAAGCAGAACAGAACGATATTTCATCGCAGAAACACCCGGAACTTCGTAATCGGCGGAGAACCACCGCACCATTCAATTGTAGTCAGTCCAGGCCAAGTGAGCTTCCGAAGGATGTGCGAATCAGCCTGGCCGGCTGCATCGCGTCGTCCTTCAGCACCGGCCACAGCGCGTCCACCTGCGCCTGCAACTGCTCAATCGATCCATCGTTCGTCAACACATAATCGCAGTTCACAGCGTTTCGTTCTGTTTCAGACTGCCGTGCAATGCGCCGTCGCGCCTCTGCCTCCAGCGCACGCCGAGCCTCTTCGCTCAGAGTCTTCCGGCCCGCCGCGCGCGCGATAAAACGTGCGATCTTCAACTCCTCCGAAGCCTTCACAAAGATGAGCCGGTCGAAGCGTCGCTGACAGCCGCCCACGCCTGCGTACTTCGTCTCAAAGATCAGTGCGGACTCGACAATCGCCACGGCATCCGCATCGCGCGCGGCGGCCTCTTCGATCAATTCCGCCTGACGCGCAATCACCGCCGGATGCACGATCGCGTTCAGCTCCTCCAATCGCCCGGCGTCTTTTTCCGCTCCGCCGAATGCGATCCGCGCCAGCGCCGCCCGGTCGAGCGTCCCGCAGGGAGATCCATCTGCTCCGTCCGCCTTCACCACCGCCGGACCAAAGTGCGCCACAATCGCCGCATACACCGGCTCGCCCGGCTGCATCATCGCGCGCCCAATCTCGTCTGCGGAGAAGACAACCGCACCCAGCTCCGCGAACCGCTGCGCCGCGGTCGACTTGCCACTGCCCAGCCCGCCGGTGAGGCCCACGCGCAGCATCGCGCTACGCCTTCGCCGCAGCTTCTTCGCTGCGCCCCGCACCAGCTTCGCACAGTAAAGCCGCGCCCCGCCGAGCCTTCGCCGCCTGCACCGTGTTCTTCATCAGCATTGCAATGGTCAGCGCGCCCACGCCTCCGGGCACCGGCGTGTAGGCTCCGGCCAGCGCGAACGCCGCCGGATGAATGTCCCCCACCAGCGTCGAGCCACGCTGTACAAACTGATCAAACCGCTTCTTGTCGCCAGGAAAGAGGCGTTCCACTTCGTCCAAACTGGTCAACCGATTGATGCCGACGTCTACGAGCGTTGCTCCCGGCTTCACCATCTCCGGGGTCACAAATCCCGGTCTGCCGATGGCCGCCACCAGAATGTCCGCGTCGCGCGTGTAGCGACCGATCTCTACCGTCTTGCTGTGGCACACCGTCACCGTCGCCGAAGCGTTCAGCAGCATCATCGCCACCGGCTTGCCCACAATCTCCGACCGCCCCAGAACCACCGCGTGCTGCCCCGCCACCGGCACTCCGCTGCGCTTCAGAATCTCCATGATCCCCGCCGGCGTGCAGGGCGCCAGCGCAGTTCCGGCCTCGACGCCATGGGACGCGGAGCTCTGCAATCGCCCCACGTTGATGGGATGGAATCCGTCCACATCCTTCTCCGGCGACACCGCCTCCAGCAGCCGACGCGTGTCCACATGCGCGGGCAGCGGCAGTTGGATCAGAATCCCATCGATCTCATCGCGTGCGTTCAATCCCGCGATCAGCTCCAGCAGTTCTTCCGTCGCGACGCTCTCGGGTGGTGTCAGCATCTCGCTGAACATTCCCAATTCGGCGCATGTCTTCACCTTGCTGCGCACATAGATCTCCGAGGCGGCGACGTGGCCCACCAGCACCACGGCCAGCCCCGGCGTAATCCCGCCCGCAGCAAGCGCCCTCGCCTGCTCGGCGACCTCCGCCTTGATCTGGGCGGCAATCTCAATCCCATTCAGAATTCGCGCTGTGGCTTTCATCCTGAGTACCATGGTACCGCGCGGCTGGCCGGTCGTGTGTTCTGAATCGGGCCCGTCCGCTGAAGTCGCTGCCTCATCCCGAGACGCAGTTCACCTCCGCCCGGCTTCCGCCGATAAGCGGGGCAGGAGGGTGGCCATGGCAGACAATTTCCCCGCAAGCTGCGCGATTGAAAAATTCACCGCGGCCGACCTCACCTCTCTGCGCGAGGAGCTGACCCAATCCGGCCTCGACTCCCGGCAGACGGCGGAGCTCATCGGCGTGTTTCTCACTGTGCGTGGATACGGAGTTTCAAGCCATGCGGCCTGCGGCGCGGCCTCGCGCATCGAATCGGTTGGCTGCTCGCTGCAGTCGATGCAGGAAGAACTGGAAAAAGTCGCCCTCGTCATGTAACTCGACCGCTCATCATGCACCGCGACTGTGCGTCATGGAATACGACTGGCAGACCGCATCGCACCACTCGTTCCGGCCCATCCGCCGGAGTCGTTCCTGCCCGATTCAAATCTACTTTAGAGCTGGGTTGGCGCTTGCTTCGCTTCAACCTCGGTGATGCGCAGGCGTTCGCCGGGAGCCAGATAGCTCTTGCGCCGAAACCAGTCCTCCATGGCGACGGCGAGGTGGTCCAGAGGAACGCGGAGCCCAACTTCCATCAGCCCGTCCGCGATAGGCAGCGTGTCGTCGAAGAGCGCGTCGTTGGTGAAGTTGCGCATGGCGAAGTTGTCGATCTGCGCGATGGGACAGCGCTGCGCTAGGCCGGCGGCGTCGATGCGTTCGATAGTGAGTCTGCGCGAGAACATAATGACAGTTGTGAGTTGTGAGTGAGTCGTTGTATAGCCTAGCGAATCGCTGCCATTGCCGCGCGGAAGAGCACTTCAAAGTCCTCGGCGGCGGCGGGCTGTTTGGCAATGGCGGTCTCGATCGCCCGCTGCGCGATGGGCCGCGCATAGCCGAGATTCACCAGCGCGGAGAGCGCATCGTCGCCCGCCGGGCCGTAGCGCGCAGCCTGTGCCGACGGCGCGACGGCCATATCGTCCAGCTTGTCTTTGAGTTCGAGGACGACCCGCTCGGCGGTCTTCTTTCCGATCCCCGGAATCCTCGTCAGCGTGGCGTGGTCGCTCGAGCGGATGGCCGTCACCAGTCGCGCCGTGTCGATGCCGCTGAGTACCGTGATCGCCAGCTTTGGTCCGATGCCGCTGATCGTCAGCAGCTTCTCGAACATCCGCTTCTCCTGCGGCTCGGCGAAGCCGAAGAGGGCGAACTGGTCTTCGCGCACATGGGTGTAGATGTGCAGCCGCGCATCGGCACCCTCCGGCGGCAGCGAGGTGAAGGTGGCCACGCTGATTGTGACATCGTAGCCAACGCCGCCGCACTCGACGATGGCCTGGTTCGGCGACTTGGAGAACAGGCGGCCACGCAGAAAAGCAATCATTCCGCTGATTGTACTCGAGCCACGCCGCTCGATAAATGGTTCAGCCGCGGAGGGTATGTCAAACGCGCGTATAGACCTTCCTCATCTCCCCGCTCGCCGCAGTACATACACCGAGGCGCAGAACTTCTGGTGCCTCTATTGTTATCGAATTCCTACGAATTTATGCGTCTGAAGGCTCAGGCGCCACACGGGATGATCGAGGCAGTAGCGCAGTGCCTGTTCTGTGTTGGCCTGCCGGTCGGGGCCATCCATCGGCTGCAAAAAAAAGTGCCGGAACGCCAGCCCCGCATAGCTCTCCGGCCTCGCGCCAGCCTGCGGAAAGACCAGCTTCAATTCATCGCCCGAGCGCTGTACCAACCCAGCCCTGGCCTTCGGACTGACGCAAATCCAATCGATCCCATCGGGCGCGGCAACCGTTCCATTGGTCTCAACGGCAACCTCAAATTCGCGCGCGTGCAGCGCATCGATCAGTGCTCGATCCAGTTGCAGCAGCGGTTCGCCTCCGGTGCAGACGACAAACTTCTTTCCCGCCGAAGGACCCGCCCGCCAGGCCGCATCGATCCGCGCCGCCAACTGCTCTGCGCTCTCGAATCGTCCGCCATCCGGCCCTTCCACCCCGACAAAATCCGTATCGCAAAATCTGCATACAGCCGCCGCTCGATCTTCCTCACTTCCCGACCAGAGATTGCATCCCGCGAACCGGCAGAAGACGGCCGCCCGCCCCGTCTGCGCTCCCTCACCTTGCAGCGTGTAGAAGACTTCTTTGACCGCGTAACTCATGGCTGTTTCTCGTCGTGGCTCATGACCGCGCCACGCTGTACTGCAATGGGTCGGTGAGTCCATTCTCTCTAAATCCTTTTTGCCGGAGTATGCAGGAGTCGCAGCCGCCGCACGGCAACCCGGCCGGCGACGGATCGTAACAACTGCTGGTCAGCGAGTAGTCCACGCCAAGCTCCAGCCCCTTGCGGATGATCTCGGCCTTGGTCAGCGACATTAGCGGCGCATGAATTTTCAGGGCCTGCCGACCCTCCACTCCGGCCTTGGTCGCGAGATTTGCCATCCGCTCAAATGCCTCGATGAACTCAGGACGGCAATCGGGATAGCCGCTGTAGTCCAGCGCATTCACGCCAATAAAAATATCACTGCAACCGAGGACCTCCGCCCAGGCCAGCGCGAAGGAGAGAAAAATAGTGTTGCGCGCGGGCACATAAGTGATGGGAATTCCGCCGCTCATCTCTTCGGCCGACCGCCCCTTGGGTACGTCGATCTCCGTGGTCAGCGCGGAGCCGCCAAAGGCGCGCAGATCGATCGATGCAATTCGGTGTTCTTTCGCGCCACCGGCGCGCGCCACCATACGCGCGCACTCCAGCTCCCAGGAGTGGCGCTGCCCATACGCAAACGAGAGCGCATAGACGTCATACCCCGCCGTCTTCGCAATCGCGAGTACGGTCGCAGAGTCCAGCCCGCCACTCAACAATACAACTGCCTTCGACCTCTGACTGCACATGAGCGGCGTCTCCCGATGTTAAGGGTACAACGGTTCGTCGTCCCGCTCACTGCAATGCTGCAAGAGATGCCCCTGCGCTACTTGGCAGCCGCCGGCGTCATCTTGTCCAGGGCCAGATTCAGATCGAGCACATTCACCCGCGGCTCGCCCAACAGGCCAAACTGCCTCTGCGTAATATGCGCCGAAACCAGGTTCCGCATCGTGTCCTCGCTGACGTGCCGCTCGGCTGCCACACGCGCCACCTGATAGAACGCCGCGGCGGGCGAGATGTCCGGGTCCAGCCCCGACGCCGACGCCGTCGCCAGATCGATCGGCACAGGCGCATTGGTTCCCTTGGGGTTGAGCGTCTGCACTGTCCCGGCCACGCGCGTCGCCAGCGCGCTGTTGGTGGGCGCATAGTTCGAGCCGCCCGAGGCGGTGGCATCGTATCCATTGCCCGATCCCGCCGCCGATTGGCGCGACCAGAAGTAGCCCGGCCCGCTGAATGCCTGCCCAATCAGGTGCGACCCCACCAGCACGCCGTTGCGCTCGATCAACGAACCCTCGGCCTGCCTGGGGAAGAACACATGCGCCAATCCCGTCACCGCCAGCGGATAGACAACGCCCAGCAGCACAGCCGTGACCACCGTGTACAGCACCGCCGTAACAATATGTTTCTTCATCGCTTTTCCTCGCTTCACCCACGTTTGTCATTCTGAACGTAGTGAAGAATCACCGCATTTGCTCTTCAACTGATAACCTGCAACCTGCATCTGACAACTTTTCTCACACCAGATGGATCGACGCGATAATCATGTCGATCAGCTTGATGCCAATAAACGGGGCAATGATGCCGCCCATTCCATAGACCCACAAGTTGCGCTTCAGCAGCGCCGCCGCCGACATCGGCCTGTACTGCACGCCGCGCAGCGCCAACGGGATCAGCGCAACGATAATCAGCGCATTGAAGATCACAGCCGAAAGAATCGCCGACTCCGGTGATCGCAGGTGCATCACGTTGATGATCGCCAGTTGCGGGAAGACCACCATGAACATTGCCGGAATAATCGCGAAGTACTTGGCCACGTCGTTCGCAATGGAGAAGGTTGTCAGCGCGCCGCGCGTCATCAGCAACTGTTTGCCGATGCCCACAATCTCGATCAGTTTGGTCGGATTGGAGTCGAGATCGACCATGTTTCCCGCCTCCTTCGCAGCCTGCGTGCCGGAGTTCATCGCCACGCCCACGTCCGCCTGCGCCAGCGCCGGAGCGTCGTTTGTGCCATCGCCCGTCATCGCCACCAGCTTGCCCTGCGCCTGCTCGCGCTTGATCAGGTCCATCTTGTCCTTGGGCTTGGCCTCGGCCAGAAAGTCGTCAACGCCTGCCTCGCGCGCAATCGCCGCCGCGGTCAGAGGATTGTCGCCGGTAATCATGATGGTCTTGATACCCATGGCGCGCAGTTGCTCGAAGCGTTCCTTCATGCCGCCCTTGACGATGTCCTTCAGATGAATCACGCCCAGCGCGCGGCCATTCTCCGCGACCACCAGTGGCGTGCCTCCCTGTCGCGCCACCTTGTCCACGGTGGCCCGCACCTCGTCCGGCAGAATCGACCCGTTTTCTTTGAGGTAATTCGCAATCGCATCCGCCGCGCCCTTGCGAATACTGCGCCCCTCCATGTCGATGCCGCTCATGCGCGTCAGCGCGCTGAATGGGATGTACTCCACATTCAGGTTCGCCAACTCGCGCCCGCGCAGGCCATACAGCTCCTTGGCCAGAACCACAATCGAGCGGCCCTCCGGCGTCTCGTCCGGCAAGCTCGACAACTGCGCAGCGTCCGCCAGTTCTTCACTCGTTACACCCGCCGCCGTCAGGAACTCCGACGCCTGCCGATTGCCCAGCGTGATCGTCCCCGTCTTATCCAGCAGCAGCGTGTTCACATCGCCCGCCGCCTCCACCGCGCGCCCCGACACGGCCAGTACATTGTGCTGCACCAGGCGGTCCATGCCCGCAATTCCAATCGCCGACAGAAGCCCGCCGATGGTCGTTGGAATCAGGCACACCAGCAGCGAGATCAGCACAAACGCCGTCTGCGGCGCGCCCGAATAAACCGCGAAGGGCTCCAGTGTCACCACCGCCAGCAGAAAGATAATCGTCAGCCCGGCCAGCAGGATATTCAGCGCGATCTCGTTGGGCGTCTTCTGACGCTCCGCCCCTTCCACCAGCGCGATCATGCGGTCCAGAAACGTCTCGCCGGGGTTCGCCGTGATCTTCACCACGATCACATCGCTCAACACGCGCGTTCCGCCGGTGACTGCCGAGCGATCGCCGCCCGCCTCGCGGATCACAGGCGCGCTCTCGCCGGTGATGGCCGACTCATCCACCGAAGCGACGCCCTCGATCACCTCGCCGTCGCCGGGAATCATCTGTCCCGCCGTCACGCGGACCTTATCGTTCACGCGCAGGTGCGAGCTCGGCACCTCTTCGATGCTCCCATCGGCGCGCAGCTTGTACGCCGTTGTCTCACTCTTCGCCTTGCGCAGCGCGTCCGCCTGCGCCTTGCCGCGTCCCTCCGCCATCGCCTCGGCAAAGTTCGCGAACAGCACCGTGAACCATAGCCACAGCGTGATTTGCAGGTTGAATGCAAAGTGGGTCGCGCCGTGCGGCAGCACAAGCAGCGCCGTCGTCACCACGCTGCCCACCTCCACCACAAACATCACCGGGTTCTTCGCCATCAGCGCCGGATTCAGCTTCTTCAGCGCATCCACCGCCGCGCGCCGGACAATCGCCGATTCAAACAACTGTCGCTTCTTTGACGTTCCTGTATGTGTCGCGTTCATCTCATCCAACCTCGAAATTCATTTCCGTTGCAAACTTGCTGACTTGCTGACTCGCTGACTTACGCAAAGCTGATGCCCGAACGCAGCAGCAGGTGTTCGAGGATCGGCCCCAGGCTGAGCGCCGGGAAGAAGGTCAGCGCGCCGACGATCAGAATCACGCCCACCAGAAGCACCGTAAACAGCGTGTTATTCACCGGGAACGTGCCCAGCGACTCCGGCGCGATCTTCTTGGTCGCAAGACTTCCCGCCACGGCCAGCA
>Ga0224555_1000072_pt1 | contig 125678 bp, 108 predicted proteins | sample 714S23034metaG_FD_180687 | JGI IMG/M metagenome (GOLD analysis project Ga0224555, IMG submission 180687) | Peat soil microbial communities from Stordalen Mire, Sweden - 717 S2 30-34 | ecosystem: Environmental > Terrestrial > Soil > Wetlands > Peat | place: Sweden: Norrbotten County, Stordalen... | reverse complement strand
GAAGCCCGCCAGTACGGCTTCGCCAGCGTCTGCGTGAATCCTTACTGGGTGCCCCTGGTGCGCGCCGAATTAGCCGGCTCTGCGGTGAAGGTCTGCACCGTGGTGGGCTTTCCGCTGGGCGCCACCAGCACCGAAGCCAAAGTGGCGGAAACCGCCGTGGCCGTGCGTGTGGGCGCTACCGAGATCGATATGGTGATCAACATCGGCGCACTCCGCTCCGGCGATCAGGACGCGGTGCGGCAGGACATCCGGCAAGTGGTCCAAACGGCGCACGAGGCGGGAGCCATCGTCAAGGTGATTCTGGAAACGGCGCTGCTCGACGACGCGCAAAAGGCGACAGCGTGCACTTTAGCCAAGCAGGCCGGTGCCGATTTCGTCAAGACCTCGACCGGTTTCAGCACCTCCGGCGCCACCGCCCACGATGTGGCCCTGATGCGCGGCGTAGTCGGGCCGGGCATGGGTATCAAAGCTGCCGGCGGCATTCGCACGCTGAGCGATCTGCGCGCCATGACCGCGGCCGGCGCCACTCGCATCGGCGCCAGCGCCAGCATCAAGATCGTGGAAGCCACCGCGGCCTGAGGACGCATGCCGCGCGCGCAATTCCAGTTTTCGACGAAAGCCCATGCAAACTAGCCGCAAAAGCGCCGTGCGTTTCCGCGAACGGAGCGAACTGCTCGATTTCCTGCTGGAGGTTTCCGCCGCCACCTCCGAGACGCTCGATCTCGACCGCCTACTGGCCAACGTGGCCGAAATCATCGGGCGCGTGCTGCGTTACGACCTGTTCGCCATCTTGCTCTATAGCGAGCGGCGCCGCTCCCTCTACATCCGCCACGCCGTGGGCCACCGCGAGGAGCTGATCTCGAAGCTATCCATCGCCCTGGGCGAAGGGCTCACCGGCGCCGCCGCCGCTCGCCGCGAGCCGGTCCTGGTGGGCGATGTGCGCAACGATCCGCGCTATCTCAACGCCGTCGATGCCGTCCGCACCGAGCTCGCCGTTCCCATGATTGCCCGCAAGCGGCTGGTGGGCGTCATCGATCTCGAGTCCACCCGCCTCAATGCCTATTCCGAATATGATCGCGCGCTGCTGCGCCTCATCGCGGCGCGCGTGGCCGTGGCTATCGACAACGCGCGCCTCTATCTGCGCGTCGAGCGGAACAACCGCACCTTGAAGATGCTGGCCAATGTCTCGCGCGAGTTTTCCTCCATTCTCGATTTGAACGACCTGCTAAGCAAAATTGCCAGCACCGTGCGCGAACTGATCAACTACGACGCCTTCAGCATCCTGCTTACGGATCACGATGCCAAGGCCCTGCGCCACCTGTTCAGCATCCGCTACGATCAGCGCGTGAATACGGATAACGTCCCGCTTGGTAAGGGCATCACCGGCGCCGCTGCCAGCTCGCGCCAGCCGGTGCGCGTGCACGATGTTGCCAAGGACCCGCGCTACATCGCGTCCCATTCCGATATCCGCTCCGAAGTGGCCGTACCGTTGTTGTTGCAGGACCGCGTGGTGGGAGTGATGGATCTGGAGAGCGACCGCGTCGGCTACTTCACCGACGAGCACGTGCGCACGCTGGCGCTGCTGGCGCCGCAGGTGGCGTCGAGCGTCGAAAACGCCCGCCTGTACCAGGAGCTGGCCACCCGCGAGCGCCGTATGGAGGAAGACCTGGAGGCCGCCCGCGAGCTCCAGCGCGTGCTGCTGCCCGATGCCGCGCCCGAAATCGAGGGGCTCGACGCCATGGTGCGCCTGCGCCCGGCGCGCGGCATCTCCGGCGACGTTTACGATATTTTCGAGCTCAGGGACGGCCAGACCGTCATTGCGTTCGGCGATGTCAGCGGCAAAGGCGCCGCCGCCGCGCTCTATGGCGGTCTGTTGAACGGTCTGTTGCGTACGCTCGCGCCACGCCGCCGCCGCCCCGCGGAGCTGCTCAAGGCGCTCAACGACGCCTTGGGCGAACGCAAAGTCGAAGCGCGCTATGCCACCCTGCTGGTGCTCCTATGGGACCCTGCGGCAGGCCACATGACGATGGCCAATGCCGGCGCTTTACCGCCCATGATTTGCCGCGGCGGCGACATCCTCAATTTGCGCGTCGAGGGTGTTCCGCTCGGTCTGCTCGACAAGCGCGAATACGAAGAAGTGGTGTTCCATGCCATGCCCGGAGATGCCATCGTGCTTTACTCCGACGGCATCACCGATAATTTGAACGCCGCCGGCCACGAGTATGGCAAGGGCCGCCTGGCGCAGGTTCTGCGCGCCAACTCCGATCGTTCCGCCGCCGACATGGTAAGCGCGATTTTTCGCGATCAGGACAAATTCTCCACCACCGCCTTCGACGACCAGACCGTCTTCGCCATCAAAGTGGGGCCGAACACGCCCGGCCCGAAGGCGCCCGTCCCACCGCCTTACCCGGATAGCGGCATCCAGACCTTGTAGCGGGAACCCGGCGCCCAGGAATTGCCGGCCGAGGCGTAGTCGCACAAGCGCACCTGGCCGGCGCCGGCGCTGAATGCCATGGCGATTCCCGGCGGCGGCGCGACGGCTTCGAGTTGCGCGAAGCTGCCGTCGTCACCGAAGCCCGCAACCGGCTCTCCGATCGCCTCCTGTCCCAGTCTGAGGTCCCGGGCCAAAACCACCGGGCCGCGCGCCAGTGCGGCATACGGGCGCGATCCATCCGCCGCGCGCAGAACCCTGCCGCGCAGATCCAATTGCAGACGCACGCGGTCGCCCGGTTTCCAGCGCCTTTCGATGGTGGCATACGTGCCGGGTTGGACCTCGCCGATCTTCGAGCCATTCACGCTGAGCGAAGTCTGGGCACTCCACGCCGGAATCCGCAGGCGCACGGGAAAAGATTCAGGGCGCGTGGGGAGGAGCGTGATATCGACCAAGCCAGAGAGCGGATAGTCCGTTTTCGTCTCAATCCGCAATGGTGTGCCGGAAGAAAGCCGCAAGTCCCAGGCGCCCTCCGAATATAGGTTGAACGCCGGGCCTTCCGCGCTTTTCATGACGGCAACTTGCGGCAGCAGCATGATGCCGCGCGGCCCGTTCGCCTCGCAGCAGTTCAGTTCCATGCCGCACTGTTTCTCGCCGAATTCGCGAATGCCCTCGAGCGGGCTGTACTTGGCGAAGCCCGATCCGTCCGGCGTCATGGCTCCCGCGAGCGCGTTGTACGCGGTGGTCTCGATCGCGTCCGCATAGCGCGGATCGCCGGTGAGGCGCAGCAAGTGAGCGCACAGGTGCATCCAGGTAACCGTCACGCAGGTTTCCATGGGATTCTTCGCCGGCTGGGTTTGACGGGCCTTGCCGCCGTACCAGCACTCCTCGGAGGAGCCGGAACCGGCGACATTGATCTCGGTTGAAAGAATGCTCGCCTGCGTGCGCATCGCCGCATCGCGATATGTCACGAACCCGGTTTCGCGGTACAACTCCAGCAATCCGGCATAGCACGACATCATCTCGTACGCCTTCTCGCCGTTTTCCCAGGAGAACCAATTCTTCTTCGGACGCGGAAACCGCTCCCCCACGGGAACCGCGGTGAATGCCTTTTCGATCAACTGCGGGCCATCGGGCGCGGACCATCGGGACACGATCCACTCGGCGAAACGCAGCAATCGCTCGTCGCCGGTGCGGCGATGGAGCAGCACGATGGGTTCGAGCACGCTACTCGCGGCCATCCCGCGGAATAGCCCGCAGCGAATGATATCGGCCGCGCCAGGGCCGACTTCCGTCATCAGGTGTCCGGCCAGCCGGCGGGCGCTGGCCAGCGCCGCGGCGTCGCCGGTCATGTCGCACCAGGCCAGCAACCCGAGCAGCGTGTATTTGCGGCCCCAGATATCCCAGGACTTCAAGTGACTGCCGTCGGCGTAATTCCCGATGTAGCCATCCGCGGTTTGGGTGGCGATGAGCGACTGCACGGAATCGCCGAGATGCGCTCGCTCTTGGGCGTCGCGCGAGTACTCGCACGCGGCGGCGGCCGATAGAAACCACTTACCCCAGAATTCAGTTTGCCAGCAGGCAGTTTCCGCGCGCTGGCGAAATGGCGCCACCAGCTTATCCCAATTCTGCGCGAAGACCCGGTTGCGCACGCACAGGTCGATCTTGCGGCCCAAGTAGCCACCCAGTTGAACGTGTTCCAGATTCGTGGGCGCCAGCACATCGGCGACGCGATGCCCCGGCTGGTTATCGGGAGTTGAATTCTCCTGCCTGGCGCACGAGCTACCGGCCACGGCAGGGAGCAATGCGAGAACCTGGCGGCGGGTCATCGGCAAATCACAGGGTAGCACCGGCGCGTCCTGGCTTCAGTGAGATAATGTCTATAACGCCGATGAATCTGACTGCCATATTCATGAAGGTCCCGGAAGGCTACGTGGGGTTCGTCGAAGAGCTGCCTGGCGCCAACACCCAGGGCAGCACCCTGGACGAAGCGAGAAGCAACCTTCGCGAAGCGGTCGCACTGGTTCTGAACGCGAATCGCGCCATGTCCGAGCAGTCTCTTGAAGGCGCTGCCGTAATCCGCGAAACTTTCGTGCTTCCCGCCGCATGAAGCGGGTCGATCTGATTCGCCACCTGGAACGCTGCGGCTGCGAGTTTCTGCGAGAAGGCGATAACCACACCATCTACGTCAATCGGCCGGTCCGTAAATCTTCGTCGATTCCGCGCCACCGCGAAGTGAACGACTTCCTTGCGCGGAAAATCTGCGCCGATCTCCAGATTTCGCGACCTTAGGGCTCGTCAGGAAACAACCGTACCATTTGGACGTGGCGCACGCACTCATGCGTGCCGCGTCGGCACTCGTGCCGACGCAGGGCCGTCACTCGTGCCGCCCGCGCGGCGAGCAGGTGTCGAGAAGATTTCCCACAGCTAGCATCCTGCGCCGCTGCCTCCCTGGATGTACACTAACGGAAAGCCGCGAGCCCAGATGGATGCTCCGGCATTTGTACTGTTCGGCACAGGAGGCCCAATGTCCCTTCGTCCAGTGAAACGAATGATCCAAGCCAAGCCGACCATCGAAGGCGCGGGCGTGCATCTGCGCCGCGCGTTCGGCTTCGGCAACACGTCCGAGTTCGACCCGTTCCTCCTTCTTGACGACTTCCGCAATGACGTTCCGGAGGATTACCTGGCGGGTTTCCCATGGCATCCGCACCGCGGGATCGAAACCATCACTTATGTCCTCGCCGGGACTGTCGAGCACGGCGACAGCATGGGAAACCATGGGGCCATCGGCGCAGGCGACATCCAATGGATGACGGCTGGAAGCGGGATCGTCCACCAGGAGATGCCCAAGGGCGACCAGTCGGGCAGGATGCACGGGTTCCAGTTATGGGCCAACCTTCCCGCATCACTGAAAATGACGGCGCCGCGTTATCAGGAAGTGAAGGCGGCCGACATCCCGGCGATCACGGATGACGACGGCACTCACGTTCGCGTGGTCTGCGGAAAGTTCTGGGGGACAAAGGGTCCGGTGGATGGCATCGCGGCCGATCCGACTTATCTCGACGTGTCGGTGCCGCCAGGCCAGCGGAAGACCCTCCCGGTCGAGACAACGCATCACTCCTTCGCGTACGTTTTCTCAGGGGATGGGAAATTCTGCAACGCTTCGGGGCCGCTCGATGTGCCGACCGAATCGGTGGGATGGTTGGACACCAAGCCGCCTGCCGAGGCGGACAACCGCTCGCTGATTCTCTTTGACCGCGGCGATGAGGTTGAAGTGCACGCCGGGGAGGACGGGATCCGGTTTCTCTTGTGCTCGGGTCAGCCGCTCAAAGAGCCGGTGGCGTGGTACGGTCCGATCGTGATGAACACGCAGGAGCAACTCCGCCAGGCGTTCGAGGAACTCGATAAGGGAACGTTCCTGAAGGCGAAGGGGGCGGCGCAGAAGTGAGAGGTTTCCGATAGACTGGGGATATGGACTGGACACTTTGCGGTGCTGTCGACCGAAGCCCAGGGAAGCTAGGCGGAACATGGTGTTTCCGTGGCACGCGGCTGCCGGTTGCCGCGCTTTTCGAACACCTCGATCAGGGCTCAACCATAGACGAATTTCTGGAGTGGTTCCCGTCCGTCAGTCGAGAGCAGGTCCACGACGTTCTTGCGTTTGCCAAGGGTTCCCTGGAGTCTCCCGCGGCGGTCGCGTGAAGATCCGGTTGGATGAGTTAGGGTGGCAGGTCATAGGCGGGCGGCCAACCGAGCAATTGGAGAGTCGGCGACCTTACTCAGTCGGCATGGGCGCATTTATGAAGACCTGAACGGGCTTATAGTAGTCAGATGGATTGGAAAATCGGGCTACCGCTGCTGGTAACCGCCGTACTCACGATGTCGGGATGGTTCGTCGGGCATTGGGTTTCAACTCGGAAGGATCGTTCAAACAAGAAACGGGATCTCAGGACCAACTATCTGATCGAATGCTTTCGTCGAATCGAGTATGCTGGCAATCGAGTCCTGGACGAGGCTGGACGGAGGCAGTTGGAAGCGGCGATCGCAGACGTTCAGTTGTTCGGCTCGACGGAGCAGGCCGCCGCAGCGAGCGTTTTCGCGCACGGAATTGCCGACAGAGATGACAATGCCTCGACAGGTCCGTTGCTGCAGATGCTGCGCGACGAACTCAGACACGAGCTCGATCTTCCCGTTGTCGACGTGCCCATGTTTCATCTGAGACTGCTCCCCGGCGATGAACAGGTGAGGCCACCGCAATAACCCGCCTCAGTTCCCGTAAGGGCGTTGCATGCGGACTCCCGAAAACGATTTGTCGTCAAGCGAACGCTGCGCCTCGCCTTGGTCGGCGGCGGGTGGGTCCACCAGATAGCGCCGGTATCGCCCATTTGATTGGTCAACCCAACGCGGGTATACAATGGCTCAAGGGAGAGCAGATGCCGGCAGCTCACGATTCGCTTTTGGAGCGCATCACGATCAATCCTGATGTGCGGTTCGGGAAGCCGTGTGTTCGCGGGCACCGGATCACCGTTCAGGAGATTCTGGAGTGGTTATCGAGTGGGGCGTCCCAACAGCAAATCCTCGCAGATTATCCGCAACTCGAGCCGGATGACTTCCTGGCTGTGTACGCTTATGCCGCCGAATTGGCGGCGGGCAGCAAAGCCTCCCGAGGATGAAGCTCCTCTTTGACGAGAGCCTATCTCCGAAACTCGTTCTATTACTGCGCGATCTTTTCCCAGAGTCCGAGAGTGCGCTCCTCAACGGTCTCGCCCGCACCGGCGACCGCAGGATTCTGGAGTACGCCGCGGCTCACGGTTTCATCCTGGTCTCGACGGATAGCGATTTCGAGCCGCTGGCGAGGCAAATCCCAGACGCCAAGGTCGTGGTTCTCCGGTCTTGCGATTATCCAACCAACGTAGCCGCGGCGGTGCTTCGGCGCAATGCGATTCTTATCGCTGAGCTGCCCGGTTCCCAGGATCAGTTGATCATTCTCGACCGATAGCTTGTGGCCGCGAAGCCCCCTACCGCTCCAGCGCGGCCACGCCCGGCAGCTTGATCCCGGCCAGAAACTCTAGCGATGCGCCGCCGCCGGTCGAAATGTGGCTGATCTTGCTCGAGACGCCGGCGGCCTTGATGGCCTTTTCCGAATCGCCGCCGCCGACAACCGAAGTGGCGGATGAAGCGGCCACGGCCTTGGCCAGCGCGACGGTGCCCGTATCGAACGGCGGCTTTTCGAAGATGCCCATGGGGCCATTCCAGATCACGGTCTTGGCGGAAGCGATTACCTGCGAGAATTTCGCGATGGTTGCAGGGCCGATATCGACCGCGATCTTGTCGGCAGGAATGGTTTCGACGACTTCGTTGGCTGCGCCGGCGGCGATTTCGGACACCACCACGTGGTCCACCGGCAGCATCAGCTTGCCGCCCAGCTCGGCGAGCAGCTTCGCAGCCAGCGGCACCTTGTCTTCTTCCACCAGCGACTTGCCGGTGGGAAGGCCTTGCGCCTTGAGGAACGTGTACGCCATGGCGCCGCCGATCAGCAGTTGGTCGACGATCTTGCCCAGGTTCTCGATTACCTCAATCTTGTCCGACACCTTGGCGCCGCCCAGGATGGCCACGCACGGGCGCGGCGGATTGGTGGTCGCCATTCCCAGGTACTTCAGCTCCTGCTCCATCAGCAGGCCGGCGGCGGCGGCTGAAACGAACCGGACCATGCCTTCGGTAGACGCATGGGCGCGGTGCGCGCTTCCGAACGCGTCGTTGACGTAAACGTCGCACAGCGCGGCCAGCTTCTTCGAAAACTCCACGTCGTTCTTTTCTTCCTCGGCGTGATAGCGCAGGTTCTCGAGCAGCAGCACTTCGCCCGGCGCGGGCAACATGGCTTCCACCTCGGGGCCGACGCAATCGGGAGCCATCTTCACCGGCCGGCCGAGCAGCTCTGCCAGGCGCGCCGCCACCGGGCGCAAGCTCATTTCTGGATTCGGTTTGCCCTTGGGCCGGCCCAGGTGCGACGCCAGGATGACGCCGGCTCCATGATCGAGCGCGTATTGAATGGTCGGAATCGACGACTTGATGCGCTTGTCGCTCGAGATTTCCATCTCGCCCTTTTCGTTCTTGACCAGCGGGACGTTGAAATCCACGCGGATGAATACCTTCTTACCGTTCAGATCGAGATCGCGTATGGATAGATAGGACATATCAGGCCTCAAAGCAGGGTTTTCCATTAGAGAGTAACACGCGTCGGCGTCGCCTTTCCAAGATCCCCTTTACAATGGTCGGGTGCCTCCCATTCCGCTGATTGAATTGGAAAACGTCACCGTCGAGCGCGGCCCGCGCGTGGTGTTGGACGGCGTCACGCTGGCCATCGGGCAGGGCGAGCACGTCGCCATTCTGGGTCCCAACGGCAGCGGCAAATCGACGCTCATCAAGCTGATCTCGCGCGACCTCTATCCGCGGCTGAAGGCCGAGCCGTGGTCGCTGCGCATCCTGGGCCGCAACACCTGGAACCTGTTCGATCTTCGCAATCGGCTCGGGCTGGTTTCGAACGATTGGATGCAGATGTGCACGCGCGATTTCTCCGGTTTCGAAATCGTCCTCTCCGGCTTCTTCGGTAGCGTGGGCATCTGGCCGTATCACGCCGTCACGCCGGCCATGGAAGCCACTGCGCGCGAGGTAATGGAGACGCTCGAAATCGCGCACCTGGCCGAGCGCGCCACCAATCACATGTCTTCCGGCGAAGCGCGGCGCTTCCTGATCGCGCGGGCGCTGGTGCACGGCCCGCAGGCGTTAATCCTGGACGAACCCACTACCAGCCTCGACCTGCGCGCCACCCATGAGCTGCGCGAGACTCTCTCCAGGCTGGCGCGGCGCGGCATCGGCATCATCATGGTGACGCACCATCTGCCGGATATCATCCCGGAGATGGAGCGCGTGGTGCTGATCCGCCAAGGCCGGATTTCGCGCGACGGCGCCAAGCGCGACGTGCTGGAAGCGGCCGCCCTGAGTGAACTCTTCGGCGTCCCGGTTGAGGTGCTGGAGCGCGCCGGCTATTATCACGTTCTGTAGCCAGGTGAGGCAGGTCCCCGACCTGCCAACCTGTACGTCTCTCTTAGCGTGTCCTGCCCAGAAGGCCGAAAATTCTCCTAACACACTGTAGCAGATAGAGTTATCTTACCAGAAGCTAGCCGAATCCTAGGTTTTTCGCCGTTCGTGTGGGATACTCAAAGCTTAGCAGGCTGCGTATCGCAAATCGATTGGGCGACCGGTCATTGACGCCGCGGCTCAGCAAACGCCTCAATCCGGAGCCGTGCTTTGCAGAGCCGTGTATGGCGGTTTCGTACGGGCTTGCTGCGCGGATTCATTTAGGTCCAGTAGATTCGTAAGTCAAGCATGTCTCAGTTGGATGAAGCGGTAATCAGGTATAACAAGCTCCTGGAGAACGGTGTGTACCGCGATCTGGGCTGGGCGGAAGAACTCCATGCGCAAATGGAGGAGGCCGGGCTTTCGGCCGGCGGCCGCCTGATCTGCCCGTTCCTGCGGCCCAGTTTTATTTCGCGGCGCCAGTACGATTCGCTGGTCAAAACCGGCGAAGCGCTGATCGCGGCCATCGACCGCATGGAGCAGATGGTGCTGCAGGACCCGGCCCTGATGGCGCGCCTGGAACTGCTGCCGGCCGAAAAGATGCTGGCCGCCATCGATCCCGGCTATCAGAGCTTTGAAGTGGCCGCCCGCCTGGATACGCATCTGGTGAACGGCCATTTGCATTTCGTTCAGTACAACGCCGATTCCCCCACCGGCGCGGGCTACGCCGATCGCCTGGCGGATTTGTTCTACGACATCCCGCCGATGAAGGAGTTTCGCAAGAAATACGCGCTCAGCAAGGTGTCCAGCCGCAAGCACCTGCTGCAAGCGCTGCTGAAATCCTACAAGCAGTTCGGCGGCGATAAGAAGCCCAACATCGCGGTTGTGGAGTTCCGCCCGCCCTATCAATCCGGCCGCAGCGAGTTCGAGTTGTTCCGCGACCTTTTCCGGCAGGAGGGCTACCAGGCGGAAATCGTTTCGCCGGAACAACTGGAATACCGCAACGGCGTGCTGCGCCGGGGCTCGTTTGAAATTCACCTGGTCTATCGCCGCCTGGGCGTGCAGGAATTCCTCCTGCGATTCGATCTATCGCACCCGCTGGTGCGGGCCTACCGCGATCGGGCGGTGTGCGTGATCAACAGTTTCCGCTCCGAACTGGCGCACAAGAAGGCGATGTTCGGCCTGCTGACGGATGAATCTCTCACCGTCAAATTCCCCGCCGTGGAGCGCAAGGCCATCCGCGAGCATGTGCCCTGGACCCGTCTGGTGGCGCAAGGCAAGACCACCCACGGAGAACAGACCGTCGACCTGATGGAATTCATCACCGGAAACCGGGAGCGGCTGGCGCTCAAGCCCAACGACGATTCGAGCGACCAGCACAGCTACTTCGGTTGGGAGATGGACGGCGCCGAATGGGACCGCGCGCTCAAGCAGGCCGGGCGCAGCCCGTACGTGGTGCAGGAGCGGGTGGACCCCGTGCGCTCGGTGTTCCCCCTATTGACCTACGGACACCTCGAATTCCGCGAAATGCAGGTGGATGTGCATCCGCACGCCTACCTGGGCAAAGTGCAAGGCTGTTCCAGTTGGCTTTCCACGCCCAAGTCCGGCTTCACCACCGCCGCCGGCATTGTGCCGACCTACATCGTCGAAACCAAATAGGTGGGCCAGGTCCCCGACCTGCCAAGTAGGTGGGGCAGGTCCCCGACGTCCCCGACCTGCCAAGTAGGTGAGTTAGGTCCCCGACCTGCCAAGCGCCGGCGATTCCACCCGGTCACAAAAGACAGCAGACTCTTATTTCTTTTATTTCGTGGCAGTTAACGGCCAGCGCCCGGTTCGAGCCAGGCGCCCCTTCGCTACCATCGAATCGGTTCTATGGCTACTCTTCTTTCGATTACCACGAGCCGGCGCGACGGCGTGAAACCGGGCAGGAGACGCCAGGGGCAAACCGCCTCAATGCCGTCCACCGCCATTCACTCCGGGGAGTTAGTAGCTGGCGCCGGCCGCTCCGCCGCCTTGGCGGCCCTTACCGCGCAATACTACAGGCGCTGGCAGCCGGGGGTCGTCGAAGAGCGGCTGCTGGTGGATCTGCTGATTGCGGCCGATTGGCAACTGCGGCGGCTGCAGGCAGGCCGCCAGTGGCGCCCGCCGGAACCGGCCTGAGGGCTCCCGTCGTGGCGCGGGCTGTCAAGCCTGCTGAGTCGAGAATCCTCTCGACTTTTCTTGCGGCGTTGAATGGGATCTTCAGTTCGGGCCCGGACCTCGCCCGCCGCCCTCCGGCTTCTCGGCCGGCTTCTCGGCGGTAAAGGTCAGCTTCACATCGCCGGTGTGGGTCTTGTCGTTGATCTTCACGTCCACCGCGGTCTTTCCCAGGTGCTCGAAGATGTTCTGTTGGCGGATCACGCCGAGGAAATAATTCGGATACTCCGGATTGAACGGCTTACCGGTCTTCATCGTCCAGATACGAAGAACTTCCGCCTCGCCTTCCAGATCGAGACCAGCCACCGTCAGCTTGCCCATCGTGAATTGCGGACCCGCCTCCACGTGAACCACCGCGTCCACCGATTCGTGACCGTCGTCCACCACCCGGTCCGCGGTGATCTTGGCGTTCAGGTAGCCCTCCCTGCGCAGCGCCTTGCGCATCGTCTCCAGCCCCTGGTCCACTTTGTCGAAGTTGGCCACGTCGCCATGCTTTACGTCGATGTCCCGGAGCAAGTCCGCGGCGTCGATAGGCGCCATCCCTTCGATCGATACTTTGCCCATCGTATAGCTCCGCCCTTCATCGACGGTCACAAACACGTGCAGGCCCAGCACGTCCTTGGTGGGTTCGGTGCTCAGTTCGGTGAACCGCACCCGCATGCGCCCGCGCGCCTCGTAGATCGGCCGGATGGCGCTGTTGAGGATCTCGCGGAACCTGTCTTCGGTATACTCGGCGCCGATGCCCGCCCCGGAAATGGCATCGTGCAGCACGTTGGAGGGCACCACGTGGTTGCCGCGAAACGTCACCAGCGCCACCGCGGGCAGGGAATGTGCCGGCCTGAATACCACCGCAAACTCGCCTGTCGAAATGGGCGCAACCCCGACCGCGATTTTCTCCGGCTGCCCCTTGGCCGCCAGGAACTCTTGCACCCAGTTCTTGTACCGCTCGAACGCGGGCTGTGTGGCGGGCAGTTTGCCGGAAGCGAACAGCGGATCCTTCTCGCGCAGCGCGGCGCGCAATTCCTGCTCGGAAACGTGCAGGTTCTCGAACTCCGCCGGGTAAGCCTGCTGCACTTCCAGCACCTGAATCACCGCCGCATAGCCTTTCGCCGAGCCCGCCGCGAACTTGTATCCCACCGTCTCGAACGCGCCCGTGTCGATGAGGCGTTTGCGCCCGGCCTCGAAATCGGGCTTGCCCGCCACTTGCCCCACTTTCAGCCCCAACACCGCCAGAATCTGCTCCGCGCTGTAAGTGTGGTTGCCTTCCACCAGCAAGCTTTCAATCGGCCAGCGCGCGGCGGGCACTGTGGAACCCGCGCTCTGCGCCGGCTTGGTCTGCCCGAATCCACACGCGCCCGCCAGCATCAAAAACGGTAGCAGCCTTTTCATATTCCTCATGGTAGCGCCGGCCCTTTCCGAGCCGCGACCATAGGGAGCGGTCGCCGCCGGTCCTTTTCTGGTAGACGCATCGGCAGCGCTGCCGGTGACGCGCGTAGAATAAAAAAAGTGCCTTACGATCTGATCGTGATTGGAAGTGGTCCCGGCGGCTACTCCGCTGCTATACGCGCCGGCCAATACGGATTGAAGACCGCGCTCGTCGAGAAGCAGGCCAAACTCGGCGGCACCTGCCTGCTGGTGGGCTGCATTCCCACCAAGAGCCTGCTCCAGACCGCCGACGTCTGGGAGCGCTTCGTCCACTGCGAACAAGAAGGCATCCACTGCGAGAACCCGCGCCTGGATTATCCCAAGGTCAAGGACCGCAAGGATGGCATCGTCAATAAACACTCCAAGGGCGTCGAGTTGCTGCTCAAGCGCGCCAAGGTGGAGCGCATTTCGGGCTACGCCACGCTGAAGGGCGGCGGCAAGGTCGAGGTGAAGAACGAATCCGTCACCCAAACCCTGGAGGCGAAGAACATCATCATCGCCACCGGCTCGGAAGCCCGCATGATCCCCGGCCTCACGGCCGACCCGGAATTCATTCTCACCAACATCGAAATCCTCAATCTCACGGCGGTGCCGAAGAGCCTCATCATCATCGGCGCCGGCGCCGTGGGCGTGGAGTTCGCCAGCATCTTCCGCCGCTTCGGCGCCGAAGTCACCGTGGTCGAAATGCTGCCGCGCGTGGTTCCGGTGGAGGACGAAGACATCTCCAAGGAGCTCGAACGAAACTTCCGCAAGCAGGGCATTCGCGTCGAAACCGGCGCGCGCGCGGAAAATATCGAAAAGACCGGCGCCGGCGTGCGGCTCACGCTCACCACCAAGGACGGCAAGCAGGAACCCCTCGAAGCAGAGAAGTTGCTGGTAGCCGTCGGCCGCAAGCCCAACACCGAAAACATCGGCCTGGAGAACACGCGCGTCGAGCTCGACCGCGGCTTCATCAAGGTCGACCAGTGGCAGCAAACCGGCGAGCCGGGCGTTTACGCCATCGGCGATGTTGTCGCCGGCACGCCGCAACTGGCGCACGTGGCCACCCGCGAGGGCATGATCGCCGTCGCCCACATGGCCGGCAAGCCCGCCGTTCCCATCAACCGCAACCGCATTCCCGGCTGCACCTACACCCAGCCCGGCATCGGCAGCGTGGGCCTCACCGAAGCCCAGGCGCGCGCCCAGGGCCGCGAGGTCAAGGTCGGCCGTTTTCCGTTCGCCGGCAACAGCCGCGCCACCATCCTCGGCCACCACGAAGGGTTCATCAAGGTAGTCGCCAGTGAGCCACACGGCGAAATCCTCGGCGTTCACATCATCGGCCCGGAAGGCTTCGAGATCGTCGCCGAAGCCGTCGCCGCGATGGAAGCCGAAGCCACCGTCGACGTCATGATGCAAACCATCCACGCCCACCCCACGCTATATGAAGCTTTGGGCGAAGCCTTCAACGCCGTCTACGGCCTGGCCATCAATGCGTAACTGTTGCCTGCGCGAATTGGGACGAATGGACTACGCGAGCGCGCTCGAGTTGCAGCGGCGCTTGGTGGCGGAGCGCCAGCAGGGCGCGATTGACGATCAACTGCTGCTGGTCGAGCACCCGCACGTGGTCACGCTCGGCCGCAACGGGCATCGCGAAAACCTGCTTGCCAGCGACGAGATCCTGGAGCGCGCCGGCGTGGCATTCCATCCCACCGATCGCGGCGGCGATATCACCTATCACGGCCCCGGCCAGTTGGTGGGCTATCCGATTCTCGACTTGCGCGAATGGAAGCGCGACGTCGGGGATTACGTCCGCGCCATCGAAGAAGTGATCATAGCGACCCTGGCCGATTTCGGCATCGCCGCCGGCCGTATCCCCAAACTCACCGGCGTGTGGGTGGGTGAGCGCAAGATCGCCGCCATCGGCGTGCACATTTCCCGTTGGGTAACCTCGCACGGATTCGCGCTCAACGTGTCGACCGATCTCAGCTATTTCCAGTACATTGTTCCCTGTGGATTAACCAAGCCCGTGACCTCCATGGCCGCGCTCGGCGTGCGCGCCACGCTGGAAGATGTAGGATACGTTTTGGCCCCGCATTTTGGCCGCGTCTTCGATTGCCAACTGCCGCTTGCGGCGCCCGCCCTTGCCGGCGCCCGAAAGAGAGAACCGATATGACCGACGTCGTGATGCCCCAGATGGGCGAAAGCATTGTGGAAGGCACGCTGACCAAGTGGCTCAAGAAGCCTGGCGATCACGTGGAGCGCGACGAGCCGCTGTTTGAAATCTCCACCGACAAGGTGGATACTGAAATTCCGTCGCCCGCCGCCGGCACGCTGGCCGAGGTGCTGGTGGAAGAAGGCAAAACGGTGGGCATCAACACCGTGGTGGCGCGCATCGAGGAAAATGGCGCAGCCGCTAAGCCGCCCGCGCAACCCGCTACTCCCGATCAACCGGCCGCTCCCGCGCAACCCCCTGTGGCCGCCGCCCAGCCCGACGCCGCCGCGCAGCCGGCCGCTCCCGTGCAACCGGCTGCTCCCGATCAGCCGGCTGCTCCCGATCAATCCGGTGCAGGCGCCGGGCATGCCCGGCCCGAGCCCACCGCAACGGTGGAAGCCGCTCCGCCCGCAGCCGAAGAACCGGCGCCGGCAGCCGAACCCGCCGGCCCGCTCTCGCCGCTGGTGCGCAAGCTGGCTCGCGAAAACAACATCGATTTGAGCCGCGTCAAGGGCACCGGCGCTGGAGGCCGCATCACCAAGCAGGACGTGGAAGGCTACCTGGCGCAAAAGCCCGCCGCGGCAGCACCCGAGCCCGCGCGCCCGCCAGCACCGCAGCCTGCGCCCGTCGCCCCAGCCGCCGCCGCGCCCGCACCGCTCGCGCCCGCCGGACCGGCCAAGACCCGCGTCGAGCCCCTCAGCACCATGCGCATCAAGATCGCCGAACACATGGTGCTCTCCAAGCGCACCTCGGCGCACGTCACCACCATTCATCGCGTGGATATGACCGCCGTCGCCCAAATGCGCGAACGCAACAAGGCCGCTTTTCAGGCCAATTACGGCTTCAACCTGACCTACCTGCCGTTCATCACGCGCGCCGTGGTGGTGGCGCTGCGCCAGTTCCCGCTGTTGAACGCTTCGCTCGACGGCAACAACATCATCTACCACAACGAAATCAATATCGGCATCGCGGTGGCGCTCGAAAACGGCCTGATCGTTCCGGTCATCCGCGGCGCCGACGAAAAGAACGTGCTCGGCCTGCAACGCGCCGTGGTCGATCTCGCCGCCCGTGCCCGCTCGCGCCAACTCAAGCCCGACGAAGTGCTCGGCGGAACCTTCTCCATCACCAACTTCGGCAGCTTCGGCAGCCTGGTCGGCACGCCCATCATCAACCAGCCGCAAGTCGCCATCCTCGGCGTCGGCACCGTCGACAAAACCCCTGTGGTGATTAACGATGCCATCGCCATCCGCTCCATCTGCCACCTGTCGCTCAGCTTCGACCACCGCCTGATCGATGGCGCCCTGGCCGACAAGTTCATGAGCAAAATCAAACAAGTGCTGGAAGGCTGGACCGAAGAAGTGCAGTAAGCTCGACGTGGCGCACGCACTCCTGCGTGCCGCGTCGGCAATCGTGCCGACGCACGGCCACCACGCGAAGACGTGTCGAAATGAGTTTCGACACGGCACCACGAGTGCGTGCGCCACTGCTGCTACAATGGCCTGGGTCGCGCGCCGAAGCCGCGGCCTTGAGCCTCTCATAGCTACCATGCGCACCAACCAGAAGAGCATGTTCCTCTCCGAGGACGGCAGCAACCTGTTGTTCACCTTCCTCCTGGTCAGTTCCCTGTTTCTGCTCTGGGGAGTCTGCAACGGGATGATTGACGTGATGGACAAACACTTTCAGGAGGAGCTGGGCCTCACTAAGTCGCAGTCCGCCTGGGTGCAGTTCGCGCACTATCTCGGCTATTTCATGATGTCGCTGCCGGCGGGCTGGCTGGCGAGCAAGCTGGGATACAAGGCCGGCATTATCGCCGGTCTGCTGATTGTCGCGTTGGGCGGGTTCTGGTTCATCCCGGCTACCCACATCAATGCGCTGGTTCACGAAGGACGCGTATCGCCCAACATGGCATTCGTTGCGTTTCTGGCCGGGGTTTGGGCCATCGCAAGCGGTCTCACATTTCTCGAGACCATCGCCAATCCGTACACCACCGTGCTGGGCGCACGGAGGTACGCGGCCACGCGGATCAACATTTCCCAATCCTGCAATGGCGTCGGCTGGATTTCCGGTCCCGCCATCGGCAGCATATTTTTCTATGGCCGCGACGCCGCCGGTCGCAGCACCGGCAGCCAGACTCTCTATATCCCGTACGTCGCGATCGCGGTGGTCGTCCTCATACTCGCGGTGGTGTTCTACTTTGCCAGGATTCCCGATATCAAAACCGGCGACGATTATCATCTGGACGATTCTTCGCCGCAGGTTTCCCATTCCATCTGGTCGCACCCGCACTTTGTGTTCGCGGTCGCCGCGCAGTTCTTCTACGTGGCCGCTCAAGCCGGCATTTTCAGCTTCTTCATTAACTACATGACGTCGGAAGTCCCCGCCATTCCCGCATCGTGGAACGCAGCTATGACGGGGCTATCCGCGCACTCCGGTTTTCTGCGAGGCTGGCTGCTGGGCTGGCTCGAGACCAACAAGGCGGGCATCCTCTCCATCAGCAACAAGGGTGCAGCCAACCTGGCATCGATCGCCTTCGTATGCTTCCTGGTGGGCCGCGTCAGCGGCGCCGGCTTGCTGAGAAAATTCGCGGCGCACAAGATTCTGGGCTTATATGCCGTCTTGAATGTCGCCGCCACGCTGCTGGTCTTCGCCAAGCTGGGGTGGTTCTCGGTGCTATGCGTGTTCCTGAGCTATTTCTTCATGTCCATCATGTTCCCGACGATTTTCGCGCTGGGGATTTTCGGCCTCGGCGCGCGCGCCAAGAAAGCCTCCGCGTACATCGTGATGGCGATCATGGGCGGCGCCATCCTGCCGAAATTGATGGGTTATGTAGCGGACAAGTTCGATATGTCGCGCGGTTTCATCGTGCCCATGTTCTGCTTCGCCTTGGTCGCGCTTTACGGATTCAACTGGCCCAAACTCAGCAAGGCGGAGTCGTTGGCGGGCACACCAGCCTCGCCCGGTCATTAATCTCCGCTGTGGGGCAGGTCCCCGACCTGCCAACCGGGCGAAGCCCGGCAGCGCCTTTCCGTAGGGGCCGGGCATGCCCGGCCCGTGCTCGCGTTGACGCTCCCAGTCACAACCCATCTTCCCAACTCTTACAATGACTTAGCCCTCAACTCCCTTGACATACCCCTTATCCTTGAATTGGGACTGTGGCGCCAGGCACCGCTGCTAGTCCTTCTCTTTGGCCAGAGACCGTTGCACTCAAGTGGTACTGAACTTCCGGCGCCCGTTAAAGGCATGCGGGGTCCCCTTCGGGCTGGACTCTCGACGGAAGACTTTGGATTCCGGAATTCATAACCGCCGGCGGAATACGGATAGCAGTTATCGCCGCCCGCTCGGATAACAGAGAGTGAGGAACGAATCGACCCGACATTGTCCGCCATCCAGCGGGCTCACATCGACGAAGTTTCTACTCAATCCATCGGGTGGCCGATACGCACGGCGATAAGTCCGCGAAGCCCGGCCACCCGCAACGCACTTATATCCGCTTCATCCATTCCTATCGCCAGTAGTGTGTCGTAGGGGCCGGGCATGCCCGGCCTGCGTATGCCAGGGCTGTAGGTGCGCTATCCTACATCGGGCCTGCGCCACGGCGGCCCGACGGGTTGCCGACGATATCGCCGTAGACGATGCCGCGGCCATTCATTCCCAGGTAGACCCGGCCAAACACGCGTGAATCGGCCGCGATCACCGTAGGACCGCCATACTGATGTGCGTCGTCATTGACTCGCACCCAGGTGGATCCGTTATTGTCGGAGCGATAGATGGCGATTGTGGTCGATGGCGAGATCGCGCCATAAAGGAAGATCGATTGCACTCCCGTCCGCGTCCGCGGATTGGCCCTGCCGACCGCAACCAAGTTCGCCTGCAAGACGCTGGTTACCTGCTTCCAGGTGACGCCGCCATCGGTGGAATGATAAAGACCGTAGCCGCTGAGCGGCAGCCACAGGTCGCCGGCGCGCGCGAAGTTCGCTACCGCCGCGTGCGCCGGCGTGCCGGCGAGAAACTTAGTCTGGTTCACCTTCGTGAAAACCTTCCCGCCACTGGTGGTTGTGCTGTAGAAGTTGGCGCCGTCGAAAGCGTAGAACAATGCCGGCGTCACTTTATCCGCCACCGCCGTCAACACATAGGGAAGGCCCGTGGTCACGCTCCAGCCACCGCCGTTATTGGTGGAGTATTGCGGTGCGTTCGAGCCGCTGACGGTCGTCCATATCATTACGGTTCCGCTCGCATCCACCGCAATCGTTCCGACATTGCTACTGTTGGTGCCGCCGGCCGCGCAACCGTCGAACGGCGTCCAGGTGGTGCCGCCGTCGGTCGAGTACCCGCCGTAATTGCACGGGCTGGTCGAAGCGCTGCTCGCCTCACCAACGCGGACTATGAACTGGGGGTTTTGACCGGCCCAGTCCATGCCGTCGGTAGTGGTCATGACCGGATTGGTGAACATGCCGCCGGTGGGCGAAATGGCTAGGTCGTCGTGCCGGAAGCCGCCGATGTCGCCAACCCCGCTCAACAGGTGAGCGCCTTGGGTGGGACTGATCAACGCGGTCACCGCCGTCTCCTCAATTCCCAACCCCTGCACATACCACGTCGGAGCTTGGCCGGAATCGGCGGCCGAGACGTTGTCCGTGGCGTATAGCGTTGCGCCGGTGCCGAACATCAGGTGATTGGGATTGACCGGGTCGATCAAAAGCGCGGACATCCACCAGCCGAACTTAGCCGTTGGCGTGGGCGACGTCGGATACGATGTGTCGCCGAAGGTCAGCCAGGGCGAAATCGGCGTGAACACCGGAGGATTGAAATAGTAGTTGCTGTAGGGAGGCCCGTCTACGCCGCCAGCGGAGGTGATGGCGCCGAGATCGATCCACGTATTGCCGCCATCATGTGTGATGTAAACCGTGTCCACCGGGTACCAGCGGTCCAGCGTGGTAACCGCGACCGTGCCCTGGCGAGTAGGATCCTGGGTTAGTCCGCAGAATCCGCCCCTCGGCGCGGTCAGGTAGTCGGACGGCGTGACGTTCGTCCAGGAGTTCGTCTGCGGATTATACTTCTCGACAACTCCATAAGACATATTGGATGGACCGCGATCGTCGCTGAAGGTAACGTAGAAGCTGCCGTCCGGGTTGAGAACGCCCCGGTTCGGAGTTGGCGGCCTCGTCTTACTGGGCACACTGTATGGCCAAGTCACTGCCGGTAGGGCAGACCAGGTTGTGCCCCCATTCGTGCTCCTGTAGACCAAAGACGTTGTATACGCGCCGACATAGATAGTGCCCTGATTGTTAGGGTCAAAGACGACGAACTGAAGGCCAAAGCCATCGCTGGATAACGAGATGGGAAAGCTCGTCACTTTGGTCCATGACTGCGCATAGTTGCCGCTAACCCATAACCCATTGCTCCGTGTGCCCATGAGGAGCTGATCCGGTTGGAACGGGTTCACCGCCAGGCGCTCGCCCGCGGATCGATCGTCACCGTTCGAGGCCATTGAGAACGGTGTTCCGCTCGAGGTAGTGAAGGTTTTCCCCTGGTCGGTGGAAATCAGGATCGCCGACTCCGCGCCGGTGTACATGCTCGCCGCAATATAAAGACGATTTGGATCGGTGGGATCGAGCGCGATGCTCTCCGGGCCTTGCAGGTTATAATCGCTCGGCGCATGGAAGTCGGTCAGCGGAATCCATTGCTGGGTGGTCGGATTCCAGCGGTACGCGCTACCGATGTCGGTGCGGGCATAAATCAGGCCGGCCTCGGTGGGGTGCGCGATCAGACCCGGGATATAACCGCCCGCCACGATGCGAACCGGCGCCCATTGATAAGGCGCCAGGATGGGAGCGGCGGATTGCGCCGAGCCTTGGGAGCCGAACAAACAAAGCCAAAGGACGACCGGACACAGCGGAATCGCCCCGGGCAGCAGACGTTGACGGGTAACCATGGAAGTCTTCCTTGCGTTGATATGCAGCTTGCGGGACCGATGGGCTCGCCCCAAATGGTTCCGGCCCTAATGATAGTGATTTTATCACCGGTGCTCTATGCTGATACCAGGACAGGCGGATGGCTTATCGTTTGCAACCCGGCGAATCGGTGCGTGAGGGGCTGCGCCGCATTGCGCGCGAGGAACTCTCTTCCGCCGCCGCCGGGCTCCGCCAGGCCACCGCCCGCACGCGCGACGACGCTATCCACGAGGCGCGCAAATCGGTCAAGAAGGTCAGAGCCATCCTGCGCCTCATGCGGGGCGAGCTGGGCGATACCTACGCAATCGAAAACCGGCGCCTCCGCGACGTGGCGCGCCGGCTCTCGGTGTACCGCGACGGGACCGTGATGATCGAAACGCTCGACCAGCTTGGCGAGCATCACAAGGACGATCGGTCCACACGGGCGCTGGCCGCGATGCGGCGCGGCCTGCTCGAAAACCAGCGGCGCCAGCGGCGGTCGCCGCGCATGATCGGCGCGATGCACCGGGCTGGCGAAGCGCTATTGGCGGCCGCGGTCCGCGTCGACCGGTGGCGGCTGGTGATGGATGGGCCGGTGGCATTGGCGCCGGGCATGGAAACGGCCTACCGCCGCGGCCGCGCCGCCATGGCGGCCGCTCGCCGCCATGCGAAACCGGAGCACTGCCACGCATGGCGCAAGCGGGTGAAGGATCACTGGTATCACCTCCGCCTGTTGGAGAGCCGCTGGAACGCCGCTACGCGCGCCCGCGAAAGAAGCCTCAAGGAACTGGAAACGTGGCTGGGCGAGCATCACAACCTGGAAGTGCTCTCGGCGCGCCTGGCGGCCGAAGCTTCGGCCGAGCGAAAGCCGAAGGATGCCGAACTCTGCCGCGACCTGATCGGCGAGTTGCAACGCGATTTGCGCCGCAAGGCCCTCGCGCTCGGCCAACGGCTTTATCGTGAGCCGCCTGCGCTGTTTCGGAAACACCTGGCGGAATTGTGGCGGCCACAACGCACTCGTGCAGTGGGCCGCCAGATCCGCTCCAACGGAACTCCGTAAATAGCACGGAAACAAGATCGCGGCTCCGATGCGTTCAGAGCCGCGACCTTAAAGGAGCGGTCAGGCGATTGAACTGGTTATTTTCGTGACAGGCGCTTAATATCGGCCGGCCTGTTTGCGCCGCTGGATTCGGCGCGAGCCTTCCACCCGGGCTCTGGCGGCGGTTCTCGGGAAAGGCACCACGACGTTCTTCCGTTGCATCTCCGGTTGCGCGTATTCCGCGCCGGTTCCGGCAGTCAGCAATTCCCGAATCACTCGGTTCGTATTCGAGCCGCTTTCCACATAGTCGACGCCGGCGCTGGTCAACGCGTAGTCGGAGTTGTCTTCCAACACCGCGACGTAACCCTTCGAGCGCAGGTACCAGAGCGTGAAGTTCAGGTACTCGCGCGGGAACGCCATGCGCCGTTCCAACTCCATCACCGAAACTCCCGGCTTGCTCTCGTTAATCCGGCGGCGTTGGTACAGCAGCGAGAGCACGCCCAGGCGACGGTTGGTTTCGCCCTCAATTCCATCCACGAAGGACTTCTGCCAGAAGACGGGCATGGTTTCCGTCTGCCAGTTCGAACGGCTAGAGTCGTACTCGGCGCGCAACGCCGGGTCGCTGAGCGTCTGATAAGCTTCGCGCAACAGGAGGAAGCGCTCCAGACTGCCGGTGGTAGGGTTGTCCGGATGAAAGCGCGCCGCCATGATGCGGTAGACCCTGTGAATCGTCTCGGGGTCGGCATTGGGGCTGACCTGGAGGGTCTCGTAGTAGTCGGCATTCTGCGACAACGGCGCTTCCGGTGGCGGCGTGAACCGGTCCTCCCGATCGGCGGACGGTTCGCTGGCGGGCTCAGCCTGTTTGGCGGACGGCGCGCCGGCGGGTTTCGCGTGGTTGGCAGCCGGTTCGCTCGCCGGTTTTGGTGCCGGAATCCACTCCGAACCATCCCTCCACTCTGAATGATCTCTCGCTGTTGGCGCCTCAACCGCGGGCTTGGTCCGCGGCGTGTGATGGGTGGTCTGCAATTCCGGCATCGGCACCGGTATGATCGCGCACGCGGGTTCGACCGGCCGCTCAGGCACGACCAGATCGGCACTGGCGCGCTCGGCGGACCAGGCGCGGAGAGCCGAAGCCACACGGTCGGGCCGCTTTTTCAAGGGAGCGAATTCGATTGGCCCCGCTGTCGGCATGGGATCCACCCCACACAGCGCGGGCTGAAGGCGGCGCATACGCTTGTATTGGGCCCGGATAATGCCGGCCAGCGCCAGCAACGCCGCAGCCCCGTAAGCCTCGTAAAGTCCGGTGGTTAGAAGCATCACGCCACCGCCTGTTTGCGGATCCCGAGCGCCTGCCCGCAAATCTCTTCCAGTTGCTCGGTGGCGCAGTCGTGGCTTTCGCAATGCTCGTCGATTTGGCGGAGTACATCGAGCCGGTACTGCTCGACCCGACGTAGTTCTGTGTTGGCGCACTCGATGTTGGTAAGTGTCACGGCATAATGGACACGATGCTGCGCGCGGCACACCAAGTTTAGAGCTGCCAGGTATCGGCTTCCCAGTTCGTCCCTAAGTTCACATCCCATTTGCTTTAGGATGTCAGGGTTTACTCACTTACGGTAGTCCGGTGGGTACCACTTTAGTCTCTGGTAAGTTTGGGGCAAATTCGGTACCAACTTCGATTCTCCGTCCCGGTACTTTTGAATCGTTTGGGTGGTCTCGGGCATCGCCCCAGAGGGCGGATCTGGCGTCTGGAACCCCGCTCCGCATAGTCCCGCGAGCCGGCCAGCGCCAGCTTAATCCTTGGCAACCCGGACGCGGGCTTCCAAAACAGTTGCAGCGGGATTTCCAACCCGTTCACAAGGGCAACTGCCGAGCGTCCGAGGGCATCTCAATTCGTAATCGTTCACACCCTACGGATGAGCCAAACGACTAATACGATCACAATAATGGTTCCGAGCAGTCCTAATCCGAGCATTTCATTTCTCCTTTAAAAGCGATACAGAGCACCTGCACCTGCACTTACCTGGCTGCGCCTTGACGATCTACCATGCGAACATGCGGGCGCCGCCGCCCGATTGGCGAATCCGCCCGGTTTGGTCGGAACTAACCTGCATGGGAGGCAAGCTTTCGCCAGTCAGGCTGCCGCTACTACCCGGTTCGCGGCCGATGAGCTCTTCAACCTCTATCGCACCGTGACGGTTCATGACCTCAGTCGCGTTGTCCACCGCTTCGCTTGATCCTGTCGCGAAAACGATGACTCCTCCACGCCGCACTCCTTGGACGTAGGCCTCCGCCTCACGGTCGCTGGCTCCGATTGTCCGGAGCTCCCGGTTCAAACCCACCTCGAAATCGGTGCGTGGGGTACTCGTGTCCCCGGTGACCGCCATACTCAGCGGCTCTCCTAGAATGCGGATCTCGTTCCGAGGGAAAGCACTGGCATCGAGATCGTGGGCGACCTGGTCCGCCACGCCCGGATTCTCAAATAAACCAACTGCAGTTTTCGACATGTTACACCTCCGTCTAAAGTGTGCGTACAGCCAAACTGTCAAGGCTCCGCTCTTATCGAGAGCACGAGAAGGGCCGAAGCGGCCTGTCATTCTGCCAGCTGCTGAACGGGTTGAACCCGGCTTTGCCGACCGCCTGTCGGCAACTTTCGCATTTCGCGTGCAGCCTTTGCATGGTCGCCCGTTCGATCGAGCGTGCTTGAACCGGCTTCCACCGGGTGATAACTTGATCGTCAGAGGTGATAGTGCATGCCGCGCCGAGTTGCCGCCACGATAGTAGGACTTCTTTTGTTGCCGGCATTCGCCAATGCGCAAGCGTGGCGCGCCGGAGTCGTGGGCTAACCTGGCCGGAAAGAAGCGTATTATCGTGAAACTTCCGGGTCCGCTCAGGACTTAGGGCCGGTTAGGAAATGACCGGTTCAATCGCCGGCAACCGCTCGCTATGGTCGCGGCTCTGAGAGCGCATCGGAGCTGGGCCCAGGGCACCCATAGGGAGCGGTTGGTGCGGTTGTCCTAATCGGGCATGTGAGACGAACGCGGCAGGAGGTTCGATGAAGAGCTTTTCGCGGCGCACATTTTCCGGAGCGGTGCTGTCGGCATCGGCACTGGCGGCGGCGCAGGAGCGCAGCGAGCCGGTGAATGCAGCCAGAGTGGATCTGCCGCCATGGAAGGCATCTCCGGCCGGCGGCGATGGTTTCGAGTTTCCGGGCGCTCCCTCGCCGCGGACCAAGTGGACCGTGCCCGGCCCGCCACGAAAGTACTTTGCCGGGTGGCTGCCCGCGCTGTTTGAGCGGACCATCGAGATCGACGCCTGGAGCGGCGGGAAGTCGCAGTTGCGATGGATTTTCACCGGGCCGTGCGGCGGTTTCACCGTGGAAGTTGGCGGCGGCAAGGCGCGGCTGGCGGTCCGCTATGACGACTCGCCGGGGCTGAGCAAGGTGCCGCCGGTGCAGGCACGCCCGGGCCGCCATCCGGAGGGCCTCTGGGAAGAATCCAGCGTCGAATATGGCGGAGAGCTGAAGGCTATCACGGTGGTGGCCGACTACCGGCTGACGGTGCGCGTCCTGTTGAACGGGAAAGAGGCGCTTTCTTCCAACGCGCCTCTCGATGTGAACCGTCACCAACTGGCCTTCGCCGGTGGGGAGGGGCCGGTGCGCGGGAGACTGCTTCCGCCGGCCGTGGAAGCAGCCGCGGTGGACGTCGATGACGCGGCGCGCTTCCAGGAAATGCTGGGCTGGGGCGGCACTACCACGCCTCCCGCCTACGCCGAATTGAGCCCGCAGGGCGCCCGGGAATGGTGGCGCATTTTCGCCGAGTACAACCTGCTGCTGCATCGCGAGTATCCAACCGGCGCTCTGTTGAACCCGGAGATGACCAACTGGGACCGGCCGCAGGATGCCTCGCCGCATTATTATGGCGACAATTTCCCGAACTGCGAAACCAGCGATTTCGAATACATGCGGCGGGTGCGGCGCCTGGGCGGGAAAGTGATCTTCGAATTCTGGGAACTGCCGCCGTGGGCCAGGGTGCGCGATGCCGCGGGCAAACTGACCGACGCTCCCGACATCGAGCCCTATGTGAAGGCCATGGTGCGATACTGCCAGGTTTCGCGAGACAAGATCGGGCACCCTCCCGAGATCGTAGGGATTCAGAACGAAGTCACGCAATCGGCGGAGAACTGGCGGAAGATGGCACTGGCGCTGCGCCACGGGCTGGACGCCGCGGGTTTCGGAGCCATCAAGATCCACATGCACAACGCCCCGTTTTCGCTCGGCGGCATCGCAGCCGCTAAAGCGTTCCGGCAAGATCCGGCGGTGTGGAAGACCATCGATTACTCCGCATCGAACCTCTACGATTACCAGGATTATTTTCACGATCCCGACGGCTTCGACGCACGGTTAACTCAGTTGCGGGATGCCATCGGAGACAAGCCGTTCTTCGCCGTGGAGCTGTGTGTCAATAACGGGGCGTATCAGGCGCGCGCATACCGGGTGGCGCTGGCGATGGGGCAACTCTATCACAAGGTGCTCACCCAGTTGGATGCGTGCGGCGTGATGTATTGCTGGACCTTGCTCAACGTGGTTCAGCCGTCTTACGGATGGACGCGGACCTTGCTGGTGCCCGATCCGGAGCATGGGCTGAAGCCGGTGGCGTCCAGCCACCAGTTGCGAATCTTCGGGGCTTACTCGCGCCGCGTGCGCGCAGGCATGAAGCGGGTGAAGGCGGCGAGTTCGAACCCGCACGTGCTGGCGACGGCATTCAGCGGCGCGGGCGGCGAGCGGACGCTGATTCTGCTGAACCGCTCTGGCGTAGCGCAGAAGGTTGACGTGAAGTGGCCGGGAGCGAAGTTTCGATATCTCGAGACGGCCAGCCCGCAACAGGAAAACTCGGTCGAGCCGGGTCCGCGGCCGGCGGGCGCCAGCCTCGAAGTGCTGGTGTCTCCGGGAGCCATTGTTACATTGACAAACGTGGAGTTAGGCAAAGTAACCGGGGCTTGAGAACATTGGTAGGATAGACCATCGCGTTTGGTGGTCTGTCATTCCCCGCCAAAGCACGTAACACTGACAGACGACAAAAGCCGATTGTCTATCCCACCTCCCCGCGCTCCCAATCTGAGAGAATAGAAAACCAGATGCGAAGCGGCAGCGCTGTCTGTGCTGTTTGCCACCAGGAGGAGGTCAGGGAGAATGGGACCAGGGACGGCCCCCGCCGCGGGCGCCCCAAGCAGGCTCGGCCGCTACCAGATTGTGGGCGAGATCGGCCGGGGGGGCATGGGCATCGTGTATCGCGCCCTCGATCCCACCATCGGCCGCACGGTGGCGATCAAGACAATTCTCGTCTCCGGGCAGGGCTCGGAAGAACTGGCTCTGGCGCGCCGCTACGCCGCGATCTTCGAAAAAGGACAGGCGGAGTCGGCTTGCTACGTCGGGATGACAGGATTCGACCTGCAGATTCGTCAGAACGAAGCGGTCACGAAAGGAATGCGGCTGCACTACATCAGTCACTCGGACGGCCGCTTTTCCGCGGTGTGGCGCAAGTGAGCGGCAACCGGCCTCACATCCTTTCAGCGGCGTACTTCTGGTTGCTGATGCTCCCCGCGTTCGCGGCTGACCAAGGTGTGATCCGCGGCGTGGTACACGATCCGGCGCACCGTCCGATCGCTGGAGCGCAGGTGGTGGCCAGCACTGCCGAACCGGCGCGGAGCGAGAGCTTGGCAACCAACGCCGATGGAGGGTTCCAGTTCGACAACCTGGCCGAGGGTACGTGGACGGTTGCGGTGTCCGCGCCTGGCTTCCAGCGATTGGAGCAGAGCGTGACGGTGGCGGCCGGCAGATCGCCGGTTTTGCATCTGGCAATGGAAGTGGCGGGCGTCAACGAGGTGATCACGGTTTCGAGCGCCGCCGACCGGCTCAACGCCCAGACGGCTACGCCGCGGGTACTGGTCGAAGCCGAGGACGTGGTCCGCACGCCTGGCGCGGATCAAACCAACAGCCTCGCCATGATCACGGATTTTACGCCCGGCGCTTACATGGTCCACGACATGCTTCACGTGCGCGGCGGCCATCAGGTCAACTGGCTGATCGATGGCGTGCCGGTGATCAATACCAACATCGCCGCCAACGTCGCGCCGATCGTCAACCCCAAAGACGTGGAGGACCTGGAGATCCAGCGCGGCGGATATTCGAGCGAGTATGGCGACCGAACCTACGGCTTCTTCAACGTGGTTACGCCTTCGGGATTCGAGCGCGACAATCAGGCCGACTTGATTTTCTCCGCCGGCAATTTCTATTCGACCGACGATCAACTCGATATCGGCGGGCACACCCTGCGCTTCGCTTACTTTGCCAGCGTGGACGGGAACCGCAGCGAGCTCGGCCTGGGGACGCCCATCTCGCGGGTCATCCACGACCAGGAGAACGGCGTGGGCGGGTTCGCTTCCCTGCTCTACAATTCGAGCGGCAAAGACCAATTGCGTTGGGTCGTCTCGGTGCGCGAGGATCATTACCAGGTTCCCAACGATTTCGATCTCGAATCATCCGGTATTCGCGACCTGGATCTGGAAAAGGACGACCTGGGCGGGTTCCATTGGACGCACACCTTTTCGAGCGACTGGCTGCTGACGGTCTCGCCCAGCTACCACTTCAATGGTTCGCACTATGTGGGCGGACCGCTCGACAACCCCTTTGTCCTCGACGATAACGAGCGGTCGAACTATCTCGGCTCGCTGGCGGCGCTGCAGATGAAAAAGAAGCGGAACAACCTGCGCGTGGGCGTCGATTTCTGGGGCCAGCATGACGATACGTTCTTCGGGCTTACCGCCAATCCGGGCGGCGGAGTGTTCACGCAAGAGGAGAAGCATTGGGCGCATTCGAGCACGGCGTACGCGGACGATCAGTATCAGCCGACGTCCTGGCTGACGCTCGACCTGGGCATCCGCCTCACCCGTTACGGCGGGCTGGTGAATGAGAGCGCCGCCAGCCCGCGGTTGGGCGGCGCCATCCGCATCCCGCACCTGAACTGGACCCTGCACGGTTACTACGCGTATTACTATCAGCCGCCGCCGCTCGACAGCCTGGCCGGTCCGGCGCTCGCGTTTGCCCAGACGCAGGGATACGGTTTCATCCCGCTATCGGGCGAGCGCGATATCCAGCACGATATCGGCGTGACCGTTCCGTTGCGCGGCTGGGCGATCGAGACCGACAACTTCCACACCAGCGCGCGCAACTTCCTCGATCACGACGTAATCGGCGATTCGGGCATCTTCATTCCGTTGACCGATCTGGGCGCCATCATCAGCGGCACGGAGGTCACCCTCCGCTCGCCGCGCCTGTTCCGCCGGGCGCAATGGCGGGTCGCCTGGTCGAACCAAATCGCGCAGGGGATCGGCCCGATTACCGGCGGGTTGCTTGAGGCAGCGCCGTCCGGAAATTTCCTGCTCGATCACGACCAGCGGAATAGCGTCACTACGGTGCTTTCGCTGAGCCTGCCCGGCAACCTCTGGGCAACGCCGGCGTGCCAGTTCGGATCGGGGTTCCTCAATGCCGACGGGCCTTCTCATCTGCCGCCGCACTGGACTTTCGATCTGGCGCTCGGCAAGCAGTTTCGCGAGAACTGGACGATTTCGGCCAACGCCGTGAACATCGCTAACACGCGCTATCTTCTCGATACCAGCAACACTTTCGGCGGCACGCATTTCATCAATCCACGCCAGGTCTACGTGGAGCTGCGCTACCGGTTTCGGTTCTGAGCGTAGCGTGGCGCACGCACTCGTGCGTGCCGCGTCGGCACTCGTGCCGACGCAGGGCTTCGCGCCGAGCAGGTGTCGAGAAGAGTCTCGACACGGCACGCACGAGTGCGTGCGCCACGTTGGAGTGGCAAGGTCATTTCATGACGGGCCCTTGTCGCCCGGACGAAACAGCAGGAGTCTGACACCGGAGACGTCGGTTTCGTCCGCGGCGCGAATTCCTTTCGACGCCAGCACGCGGGTGGTTTCCTCGATGCTGGAGGCCAGCGTGTACCGGTTCCGGACGATCACGACCGGGCCGGCCGCGTCGCTCGCATTGCAGAACCGGGCGCTCAAGGCGGGTTCGAAAAGCTGGTACATCTCTTTCGGCTCGGGGCTTGGCACAACCGCGCACGCGCCGTGACTGGTGGCCGCCAGCAGCGCACGCGCCGCGCCGGGCCAATCCTCGCCGGGGCTGCGGAAATAGCGAACGTCCTTGACCAGCGAGGCCACCAGAAAAATCGCCAGCAGGCCGGGCTGCCACCATTCGCGGCGAGGGCTGGGAAGCCAGGCCGCCGCGAGCAACAACACAGCCGGCAGCACAAATAATACCTGGCGCACGGCGAAGAAGTAACCGGAAAACGCATCCGCTGCGATCGCGCAGACGATGCCGGAGATTATGCTTCCGAGCAGGAACCGCCTGACGAGCGGATCCGCGCGGCGCCAGCCCAGCGCCGCCGCGCCGATCAGCGAAAGCGAAGCCACATAGCCGCCGCCCGAAATCTCGCGGACCAGCATCTCCAGTATTCTCGGCGAAAGGGAGAAACCGAAGTGGCTGGCGGCGATTCCGGAATGCCACGCGCTCCTGGCGTAGAGATACCAAGGGGCAAACAACAGGCCGGCGATGGCCAGTGCGATCCCGCCCAGGCGCACCGCCCTGCGCTGGCCGCCGCAAGCGAGCGCGGCCAGCGCGCCCAGTTGCACCGCTGCCGACAGCGGTTGCGTGTACAAGCCGGCCGTCACCAACGCCGCATAAGCCGCCGCAAGGCGCCAGGACGGCGCTTGCGCCAGCCGCCACAGACACCACAGCGCCGCCAGCGCGAAAAATAGCGCCTGCGAATAAGGGCGCGCCTCCACCGCGTAACGGAGCTGCATCGGCGTCACCAGACACGCCGCCAGCACAACCGTGGTTGCGCCCGCCTTCAGATCGCGTGCGAAGCCGGCGAGTGTGATGGCGGAAAGCAGGCCGAAGATCGCAGGCGCGGCACGCGTGGCCAGTGGCGTCAGTCCCATCGTCAAAACGAAAACGCGCTGCGCCAAAAAGCCGAGCGGCGCCCCGCCCAGGTTGTAGGTGACCCACCGGATCACGCTCCGCGCATCCGGTTGGGTGGACGCGACCAATTGCAGAACCTCATCCAGCCACAAGGGACGAAGTCCGGCCAGCCAAACCAGCATCGCAGCATACGCGGTTATCAGCAGTAAGTCGCGTCTTTTCGGCACCAAGTTACTGTAACATCAGCCTGAGTCGTGGCGCGGCCTGTCAAGGCTGCTGAGCCAAGAGTCATCTCGGCTTTTCTTCGGCCACGGATAGAGCACTTCCACGGAAGAAGAGTCGAGATGACTCTCGACTCAGCAGGCCTGACGGCCCGCGCCACGATTTCAGGTGAAGCTATACGTGCCGGCCGCGTCGTCCCAGATGATTTTCTTCTGGTGGCGGAACGAGAGCGTGGCCATGTGGCCGGAAATAGCCGCCTGCTGGCCCACCGTCGGCGGCGCAATCACTTTCTCATTGCCTAACACGGCTTGAATGAAATTGCGGAAATGGTTGTTGACGCCGTCGGATTCGCCGAAATCGGCCTTGCCGTTGAGGTGAATCGGCTTGCGGCCGGCGATCGAGGCCGGCGCCTTGCCGTGATAGGTCTCGGCATTGAAGTACAGGTCCTGCCGGTTCATGACTTCGATGGTGCCCTCGTTGCCGCAAACCTGCTCGCCATAGCCGTAATGGTCGTTGCCGAAGAAGCAACTGTAGTTGATGTGGAAGTTGTCGCCGTATTCGTAAATGGCGCTGAGCGTGTCGGGGACGTCGCGGTCGTCATGCCACCGGTAAATGCCGCCCGAGGCCACGCAGGTCTTCGGCGTGGTCTTACTGAGCATGAAATTGACGATGTCGGTCTGGTGCACCAAAAGGTCGGTCGAAATGCCGCCCGAATAATCCCAGTACAGGCGCCACTGGAAGTAGCGTTCGGGGCTCCAGCTTCGTTTGGGCGCGCTTCCCAGAAAGCGGTCCCAATCGGTGTTTTCCGCAGTAGCTTCGGCGGGGATGATGTACCGCCATGCCGGGTCGTTCGGCAATGAATTGCGATACCAGAACGCGCGCACGTATTGCACCTGGCCGATCATGCCCTGGTCGATCAGTTCCTTGGCCTTCCTGTAGAGCGAGGAACTGCGGTTCTGCGTGCCCACCTGGACCACTTTGCCGGACTGTTCCCAGGCGCGCACAATTTCGAAGCCTTCTTCGATGGTGTGCGCCAGCGGCTTTTCGAGGTAGACGTGTTTCCCCGCTTGGAGCGCCGCGACGGCCATGTCGCGGTGCAGATGTTCGGGGGTCATGATGAACACGGCGTCCACGTTGCGGTCGGCCAGCAGCTCGCGATAATCCACGTAGGTGGCGGGCTCGATGCCCCACACGGTTTTCACGCGAGTTTTGGCGCGCGCGATAAAGCCTTGATAGGTGTCGCAGACGGCGGTGAGCGCGACGTCATTGGGCGCGGCGTTGTGCAGCCACTCGATGGCCGCGTTGCCGCGCGTGCCGACGCCGATCCAGCCTATGTTGACCTTTTGATTGGCCCCACGCGCGGAGATGAGGGCGGGACCGGCGGCCAGCGCGGCCGTCTTCAGAAAATTGCGGCGGTTGACTTCATCGGCCATGAATGGAACCTCCCGATGGAATAACGACCTTCATAATAACAAGAGGTGCACCGGCGTCAGGAGCGGGATGTCCATTGAGCAGGTTCGCATTGAGAGGCGGGGCCGCTGGATCTGGGGTCCCCTCTGGGGACGACGCCCGCGACAGCTTCGTTTTCCGTATTCACGGCGATCCGCAGAGAGCCGGAATGGGGTCCGGCGCGGACTGGGGCGCCCGCCCCACGCTTCTCGATGGTCAGGCTGCGGTGGCTGCGCCGACCTGTCGCGCCACCAGTTTCGAGGATGCGGCCGGGCGGGCGGAGGGAGGTGCAAGCGAGATCGCCGAGTACGCTGCTTTGATTTTGACGACCAGATCGGGACCGAACGCTTCCACCAGCTCCATAAATGCAGCCACTGGTTCCCGCGCCTCCTGCAATCGTGAGACCGCCTCCGGCAAACCCGGCGCGCCGACGGCTTCGGCAGCGCTCTCCACCGCGCCGAGGGAGATACTGGTATAGCCGAAGACGCCATCGGAGTTCCATGGCCCCATGCGGCGCACATCCGGTCCGAAGCGTCTTTCCAGGCGCTTCAGATCGTCTTCCGGAATCACGAGGGTTTTCATGCCGCGTTACCCCCAACTCTCTGGGAGCTTTCAGCCCGCATCTGAACCTGGGACCGGTGCTGCCACAGGCTCCAGGCCGAAGTGACCGTGCGAATCACTTCCTCGCTATTGAAAGGCCTCGCCAAAACATCGTAGCCTCCCAGGTTGAGAACCTCGGCCCACATGCGCTCGTCGGCCACCCGCGAGGTCACGATCACCGGCGGCGGCGCCGGCAGGCGCTCGACGAAGTCCAGCAACTCCTTCCACGAGCCCTGCGACAAGTCATGCTCGCACATCACAATCGAGATCCGTCCCCGCTGCAGCGCACCCTTGGCCGCCGCGATCGTGCTTTTGGCGGTCATGGTAAACGCCACGTCGGGGTAGAGCGTCCGGCCGGGGCTCGAAAAAATGTCTTGCAGGTGAAAATGGTCTTCCTCCGCCGAGCTCACGGATAACACGGCGATGGTCTGCGCCACAGGTTTGCGAATTGGTCCAAGGGGTGTCATTTGGCCACTACCTTCCTTCGCAAGCAATCTCGCCATTGACTTTGGTTCTAGGAGTTCTGATAACTAGTGTATATTCCAAGATTAAACTCGTTTAATGCAGATCGCAAGCATATCTTTTGGGTGGCTCAATACCCAACTTTGAGGGTAATCGTGAACCGGAGGCGGTCTGAGCCTCAGCCGAGACGCGCCGTTATCGAGCCGCAGTCCACGCGCATCGCTGCCAACTACCGTCTTTTCAGCCAGTGCCATCGTTCCGGAGGGACCTCCTCAGGCAGTTCCCGTGCCTGGCAGAGGCAGGGTTTCCAAGATCGGGGACATCAGGAGCCCTTTCTCCTTTAGCCCCGAGAGCGCCAGACCGTAGCGGCCGCGGATGCCGGTCTTTTCGAAGATATGTTTCAGGTGGATTTTGACGGTGCCGATGCGGATGCCGAGCGCGCTGGCGATGTCCTTGTTCTTGAGTCCGCGCTCGACCAGCTCCATAACTTCCAGTTCCCTCCCGGTGAGCGGTGACCGGGCAGCGCGATACGGCCGATCCCGCTCCCACATCGTCGAATCTTCCATCCAGGAACCGCCCGCCGCCACGGCGCGCACGCAAGCCATCACCGAATCCAGTTTGGAAGTCTTGCGGATGACGCCGGCCGCCCCGGCTTGGAGGATGCGCAGAGCCTCGGATTCCGACAGCGCCGCACCCCACACAATGACCGCCGGCCGCTGCTCCATCCGGCGCAAAGCGGTCAACCAGTCCAGCACGGCGTGGATGCCGAGCGCCTTGTCGACCAGCAAGAGGGCGGGCCGCAATTCGCGTACGGCCTCCATGCCGTCTGCGAGCGTGCTCTCCGCCGCGACAACGCGCAACTCCTCCGCCGATTCCAGAAGAAGACCTCGCAGCCCTTCTATGGCAATCGGCTCTGTATCGCAAACCGCAATGGTTACCAAGCGTTCCCCTTTGACGGCGTGGACTCTGACGTCCAAATTCGTTATCGACTGAAACGGCAAAAACTTTAGCCGCCGGTTCGGCCAAGTCTCCAGCGGCGACGGAGCAAGCCGCATTTCGCCGGAATCGAGCCCTCCCCGATTCCAGCCTCGTGTCTAGCGAGTCGTCATAACGGTGTAGTGGCGGCAGGGAAAAGGGGATCTCACAAATTAACGGGCGTGCTGGCGAGCCGGTATTCAGCCAGATCGAGCCAGCGGTCGCTGATGGTGCTCTGCACGAACACGGCACGCTCGGCGCGGAAACTGCGCTGGCCGCGGAATTCGCGCCAGCGCCGCTCGGCCAGCTTGAGCGTGTCCGGCACGTCCTGGTGCGAGATATCCTGCGCGAGGGTGACATGCGGGTGATAAGCAAACGGCTCGTGAAAGGCCAGCGAATTGGAATTCATCGCGGTGTGGATATCGCACAGCTCCCTGGCTCCGGCGCCAACTTCCAGGTAGATCACATCGGTCACGGGAAACGTACGGATGCCCGTCAGTTCCACCTCAAAGGATGCGCGGCGTTCGAGCGTGTGGCGGACTTCGGCCCAAGCCTGGCGCCAATCGCCGGCCAGCGGGCGGGGCGGCAACAAACTGACGTGAGCGCGAGGGTCGTCGTGGGGCACCAGTTCGCGCCGCAGTTCATCCAGAAACTCCCCGAGCGGAGCCGGAATGTAGGTGACCAGGGCGAAGACGTTCAGCCATTCTTCGGGCGGGACACGGCCTGGCGGCCCGTTCGGATGAGGACTCATTGCCTCTCACCATTCTAGAGCGTTCGCGCGCCGCCTGTGGGCCGGCCATGGAATCCCGTGTCCGGTACGGATACTGTTACCCTCAAAAAGATGCCGCCCGCCAACGATCTGAATCCTCTCTTGTCGCCTGAGTTTCGCGTGCCGTTCGACCGCATCCGCGCCGAACACGTGGCACCCGCCACCGAAGAACTCCTGCGCGGGGCGCGCCAGCGCCTCGAAGAGGTAGCGGCCGCCGGCGGGCCGCGCACCTTCGTCAACACGCTGCGGAGTCTCGACGATCTCGCGGAGCCGCTCGAATATGCGATCGGCGTGGTGCGTCATCTGGAGTCCGTCGCCACCTACCCGGAGTTGCGAGCCGCCTACAGCGCCGCGCAGCCGCAGGTCAGCGCGTTTTATTCCGGCATCCCGCTCCATGCCGGCCTTTGGCGCGCGGTGCAGGATTTCGCCGCCACCGAAGAAGCCGCGCGCCTGGAAGGCGAGCGCCGGCGCCTCCTCACCAAGACGATCGACAACTTCCGCCGTCACGGCGCCAACCTCGACGCGGCAGGCAAGCAGCGGCTGGAAGCGCTGGATGTGGAGCTGAGCAAGCTCACCATTAAGTTCGCGGAGAACGTGCTCGATTCCACCAACGCCTTCGAGCTGGTCATTACCGATACCGCAGGCCTCGCCGGCTTGCCGCCCAGCGCCTTGGCCGCCGCCCGCGAGAGCGCCGCGCGCAAGGGCCGCGAGGGCTGGCGCTTCACCCTGCACGCGCCAGATTACTTTGCGGTGATGACTTACCTGGACGATGCCGCCGTCCGCCGGCAGGTGTACGAAGCTTTCAGCGTGCGCGCCACCGAGGGCGGGCTCGACAACCGCCCGCTCATCGCGCGCATTCTGGAGCTGCGCAGCGAGAGGGCCCGGCTGCTGGGCTACGCAAACTTCGCCGACCTGGTGCTGGAAGACCGCATGGCGCACGATGGTGCGCGCGCGCTTGCCTTCCTGGACGATCTGAAGGTGAAGACCGAGGCCCGCTTCCGCGAGGAGAATCGGGAGCTGCTCGAATTCCGGCGGTCGCTCGAAGGCCCGGCCGCCGCCGAATTGGCGGGCTGGGATGTGGCCTACTACGCGGAAAAGCAACGCGCCGCGCTGTACGATTTCGACGAAGAAGCTCTGCGGCCATACTTCCCGCTGGAACAGGCGGTGGCCGGTCTGTTCGACCTGGTGCACCGCCTGTACGGCTTGCGCATCGAGCAAGAGGCCGGCGCGCCGGTGTGGGACGAAGCCGTCCGCTATTACAACGTCCACGACGAGAGCGGCGAGTTCCTGGGCGGCTTCTACACCGATTGGTTCCCGCGCGAAAACAAGCGCGGCGGCGCCTGGATGGATGCGCTAATCACAGGCGGCCCGGAGGGCGCGAAATTCCGCCCGCATCTGGGGCTGGTCTGCGGCAACCTGACGCCGCCGGTGGGCGGCAAGCCCGCCCTGCTCACTCACCGCGAAGTGGAAACCATCTTCCATGAATTCGGCCACCTGCTGCACCACCTGCTGAGCCGCGTGGAATGCCGCGGCCTGGCCGGCACCAACGTGGCTTGGGATTTCGTCGAGCTGCCGTCGCAGATCATGGAGAACTGGTGCTGGGAACGCGAATCGCTCGATCTGTTCGCGCGTCACTGGGAGACCGGCCAGCCGGTGCCCGACGATTTGTTTCAGAAGATGAAGCGGGCGCGCACCTTTCGCGCCGCCAACCAGCAGATGCGGCAGCTCGGGTTCAGCTATATCGACCTGCTGCTGCACGTGCGGTACTCGGCGCGCCGCGATGGCGACGCGGTGGAATACGCGCGCCACATTCTGCAGGAGTTCAGCCCCGCGCCGCTGCCGCCCGCCCACGCGATGCTGGCGGCCTTCACGCATTTGTTCGCGAGCCCGGTGGGTTATGGCGCTGGGTATTACTCCTACAAGTGGGCCGAGGTCTTGGAGGCCGATGCGTTCACACGCTTCCGCGAGCGTGGGATCTTCAGCCGCGAAGTCGGGGGTGAATTCCGGCGGCAGATTCTGTCGCGCGGCGACAGCGCCGACCCGGCGGAGTTGTATCGCGCCTTCATGGGACGAGATCCGGACCCGAGGGCGTTGCTGATTCGGAATGGGCTGGCGAGGTGAGGGGGACGGCCACGGACTGCGGTCTGGCGACATCGCGTCGGCGGTGCTCACGGCGTCCTCCTTCCGTGGGCTGGTAGCGGCATGTACCAGGTAGTGATTGACACCAATGTGCTCGTCGCCGCGCTGCTCTCCAATCGTGGAGCGTCTCACCGGCTCTTGCGGCTCGTCGGTGATCGCCGATGGCGGATCAACCTCTCGGTGCCCCTGGTCCTTGAGTATGAACAGACACTCAAGCGAGTCTGCACGGGCGCAAGTCTGGGCGGTAGTGACATTGATAGCGTGGTGTGCTTTCTTTGCGCCAATGCGAATCTGCGGCCCATCTTCTTTCTTTGGCGGCCCCTCCTACCCGACCCAAAAGACGACTTCGTCCTGGAACTAGCGGTGGAGAGCCGGGCCGACTTCGTGGTTACCTTCAACACCAGAGATTTCGCGGGCGCTGAGCGTTTCGGCGTTCGAGTGATTTCGCCCCGGGAATTCCTTGCGATAATAGGAGAGGCACCATGACTCTCAACGTCACAGTCCCCGACAAAGTGTACCGCCAGATTGCCGACTTGGCTGCGCAGCAGCAGGTTTCAGTGGAGCGGATTGTGGCAGCGGCCTTGGCCGAACAACTTTCCGGCTGGACCCGCGTGGAACGTATGGCCAAAAGCGGCAGTCACGAACGTTTCCTGGCAGCGCTGGACAAAGTTCCCGCGGTAGAACCCGCCCCGGAAGACCGGCTCTAACCCACGGGCCACGGGGAGGTGCTGTCGGGAGCCGATCGGGGGCTCCAGACCAGATGCAACAACGCTGAAACGAAGCGCCGCCCGACGGGAGTTCCGGCGGCGGATTCTCTCGCGTGGCGACAGCGCGGACCCGGCGGAGCTATATCGCGCCTTCATGGGACGAGATCCCGACCCGAGGGCGCTGCTGATTAGGAATGGGTTGGCGAGGTGAGGGGGCGGGCGAGACGGTACCACATGTGTTACCATTGGTGGTGATCGATGTTCGAGAATACATCGATGCCACAGGTGGCAGTCCTTATGCGGTGTGGTTCGATAGCCTGAGCGCACCGGCGGCCGCGAAAGTGGCCATTGCCGTGGCGCGTATGGCGCAAGGGAACCTCTCGAACGTCAAGCCGGTAGGCTCTGGCGTTCTGGAATACCGCATCGACTTCGGTCCCGGCTATCGCATACCTCGGCAAGGATGGCGACCGGCTTGTGATCCTTCTGGGCGGCGGATCTAAGAAACGCCAGCAGCAGGACATTGCCGACGCGATGGCCCGGTGGAAGGACTACAAGCGCAGAAAGTAGGAGGCGGTTATGGCATTGACCCGCGATTTCAAAGAGACGATCCAGCGCCGTGTACGGCGCGATCCGGCATTTCGCAGGGCGCTGCTACGCGAGGCCGCGGAAAGCATGCTGTCCGGCGATACGGACACCGGCAAAGCCGTTCTGCGGGATTACATCAACTCGACCATGGGCTTTCCGGAACTGGCCGAGGCAACTCATATCCCACCGAAAAGCCTCATGCGGATGCTCGGGCCGAATGGGAATCCACGCGCGGATAACATTTTCGACATCATGGCGTTCGTGCAACGGCACGAAGGTGTCAGGTTTCAGGTGAAGACCGCAGCAGAAAGGCAGAAGCGGCGCGCCAGTTAGCAGGAGCGACGTTCGAATGGTGACGCTGGTACGCTGGCATGTCCCGCTGCGACAGCGCCGACCCAGCGGAGTCGTATCGCGCCTTCATGGGGCGAGACCCGGACCAGAGGGCGCTGCTGATTAGGAATGGGCTGGCGAGGTGAGGGAGGCGGGAGCGCAAGCCGCTTCAGGGACGTTCCGGCAGGATCTTCGCGGTCCGGAAACTCGCGTTCATCGTGGCGCCATCTTTCAAGATCGTTACGAAGTTATCCGCCTTGTCGGTGACCACGACGTCCGCACCCTTCGCATAGAACCAGACAGGCCCCCTGGCATTCGAGCCGGAGGTCAGAGTAGCCCCCTGACCGGAGAATGTGCCGTCACGGACCTCAACCGCATTGGTGTAGATATCGAGGATGTGATCCATGAGCCACTTGCGATCGCCGGCGTTGCCAGGCTTACGGCCGAATTCCAGCATGTGACGCCCAACCTTCGCGCCGAACTGCGCTTCATCAATCTTCAGTGGCCTGACCATTGCCCAGGAACTCCTCCAATGAATGTCCGCCTTCGAGGTAATCGATCAGATTCTTGAACGGAACTCGCGTGCCACGAAAGCAGGGCGTTCCGTTCATGATTTCGGGATCGGCAACAATTACGGGCTTTTCCATGCCGCTCACTATTCTACCAAGCGGAATTAGGGCATATGCCGGTTTCGCGAGTGGTCAGCACGTGGCTGCGTCGGGCAGAAGGCAGTCCAGACTGTTTCTTCCGTTCTTAGATCAAATCACCGACAGGCAGGCCTCTCATTGCCGTTTTCTCTTCTGCGGATACCACGTACCGCCCCAAGTCGTCTGCATTCGCTTCTCGAAACCCGGCGGGTGCATTTCCGAAAGCCGTTCCAGCGATCCCGTCCGTCCACACCGGCGTACGAGGTTAGCAAACTCCTTCACGTCGGCGAGAGTCCTGCCAACAGCGGTGAACCCACGGTAGAAACCGGGACGCTCGATCTCCGATTCTGCCGTCCATTGGAAACCGCCCTTGTCGTTGTTGCGTTTGAATGTGAAACGTTTGACGAGCATCAAGACTCCATTGCGAACCCGGCCTATGATTCCGAGGTTTCCAAACCACCCTCCATACTAATCCATGACCATCAGTTCCAAGTACTAAAAACCCCGTAAAAACCGGTGACAGAGACGTGGTTCCGCTTTCCTGCCTTGGTGCAAATGATAGGGCGGTCTGTATCGCGCCGGGCGCATCCGCCTTGCGGAAAATCGGAAACACGTAGCCCGTTTGAATGTATAAGGGCGATGCAAGAGGGTTCTCCTAAAGGGCACAATGCCGAGACCGGCTTATCAGAGCCGGCTCAGTAGCCTCAGACAGGAGAACCCCATGAACGCTATTCACTATATCGGATTCGAACCTTGAACGTCCAAGTGTGTCTTGCAGGCATTGTCTGAGAACAATTCTGGCACACGGACTTTTCAGTCCTCGCCTGATTGATAGGCAGGCAGCATTTCCGCTTCAAACACCGGAGGTCTTCCGATGCCGAGGCGAAGCCATGCCACCGGCCTGTTTATGCGGCTTCTTTACCAACGGGCCCCGGTGTTGACAACGGCAATGTCAGAGAAATCCGCTGGTACGGAACTCGCGGGATCACCGATCCCCGCGCTCCCCGCGTGAGATGCACGAAGCCGTATCGCTCCATGGTTTTCAGCGTCCGGGACAGATTCGATTTTTCCCGCCCGGTTAGTTCCGCCAGCCGCGCAAGCGAGTCGGGGGCGGACTCGGCGATGACTCCCAGCAGGGCACGGTTGCGGTTGGATAAGACTCTGGCAAAGCTTTCCGCCGATGTGAACCATACTTTCGGCTCGTCGACGGCCGGCCTGTACTCGCCTCGAGCGATCGCAACCGTTCGGGCTTTCATCTGCTCGTAACTGGCAATCCCCACGCGTAGCGTCCTCATTAGATGACTCCCTTCTCTTTCAAGAGCTTATCGACCTCAGTCCAAAAGTGCACCAGCAGCGTGGCCGCGTCTTTGAACCGACAAGGTCGAACGGTCCCCATCCGGTGCCTGTGGTCAAGAGGCCCCGGCTTTTGCCGCCGGGCCCGCGCGATTCTCGGACGGGATGAGCGTTGTCAAATCCAATCAACCGGTGGCCACCGGGGCCATGCAGTGTCAACGAGTAGTTCAGCCCATGCGGCCGCTCAGGGGTAGACGCCACCTGGTTGACTGAGAACCGAACCCAGTATTGACCCTTCCCATCGACTACGAATACCTGACCGTCAAAATCCAGCAGCACATCTGCGCCAGGATCCCGATCTCGCCCTTTCATCGCTACTAAGGTTATCACCTATTGATAACCATGGCAACCGACAACGCTCTTTGCGAGCCAGTAGACTACACTCTGTCGATTCCATGATCATGCCGACGGCGCACCATGACGCGATCCGCTCACGCGACGCCGCTGATAGCAAGGCGCGGACGATAGGAATCAAAGGGGTTTAATGGTCGAATACCACCAAAAGTGGCTGAAAAGAGCCAACAACCGCGAGGCGGCTTCGAGCGTCCAATCAGGTGAAGGCCAGGAGCGGCGGGTTGGCGGCGGCGCCGGCGGTGAGCGGCTCGTGGCAGGGAGGCGGCGAAATGGAACGCTACTCGGTGCGACGTTGGTTTCGGCAGGCGGTGTCGTTGGCCTGCGTTTTGGTCATGGCGGGGTTTGGAGCGCTTGCGCTGGCGCAGGGGCCAGCTACAGGTCCGCCCGCAGCTCAGCCTCCGGGTCAAGCCAATGCACCGGCTTTGGCCCCTCAGCAACTGGATAACCTGGTTTCGCCCATCGCGCTCTACCCGGATCCGCTGCTGGGACAGGTGCTGGCTGCCTCGACATACCCGGTGGAGCTGGTGGAGGCTCAACAGTGGCTGCAGGCCAACGGCAGTTTGCAGGGCCAGCAGTTGATGGATGCCGCGCGGCAACAGAATTGGGATGCCAGCGTGCAAGCGATGGTGGCCATGCCGGACGTGCTGACGAAGCTGACTCAGGACATCCAATGGACTACCGATCTGGGCAACGCCTTCCTGGCGCAGCAGGCCGATGTGATGCACGCCGTGCAGCGCCTGCGATCGCGCGCGCAGGCGAACGGCAAGCTGCGGTCGACGCCGCAGGAGACGGTAACCACAGAGAACCAGGGCGATCAGGCGGCCATCGAAATTCAACCGGCCGATCCGCAGGAGGTCTACGTCCCGACCTATGACCCCTCGTATGTTTGGGGGGCCCCGGCATGGGGATACTATCCGCCGCTGCTTTATCCGGGCTACGGATATGGGTTCGGCTCCGGAATCGACATCGGACTGTGCTTCGGCGGCTGGGGCGGCTGGGGTTTTGGCGGCTGGGGATGGGGCCCGAACTGGTTCGGCGGCGGCTTATTCGTCAACGCCGGCTTTTTCAATCGCTATGGATTCCGCGGTTACGGTTATGGCGGCGGATTCGGAGGGAGATCGGCGTGGGCGCACGATCCTGGTCATCGGATGGGGGTAGCCTATTCGAACAGTCGGCTCAACAGCCGGTACGGCGCCGCTTCGCAAGCTTCGCGGATGGCCGCCGGGCGGTCGGGAAACTTGCACGCGTACAGTGGGAGTAACGCCGGGAGTTCGTTCCGGGGCGGCGCGGCGCAGGCAGGCGCGCGAAGCTTCCAGGGCGCGCAAGGCTCTTCGGGCTGGCAGCATTTCCAGGGCCGGCAAAGCTATCAGGGCTCGGCGCAAGGCTATCGAGGCTCGGCGCAGAGCTATCGGGGATCGGCGCAAGGCTATCGGGGCTCGGCGCAAAGCTATCGGGGCTCGGCGCAAAGCTATCGGGGATCGGCGCAGCGCTCCTTCCAGTCGGCGCCTCGTAGTTCCGCTCCCAGTTACCGCGGCGGCGGTGGTAGTGTCCGGAGCTACGGAGGTGGTTCCCGCAGCTACAGCGGTGGCGGTTCCCGCAGCTCCGGCGGTGGTGGTTCCCGCAGCTATAGCGGCGGCGGTTCGCATAGCTCCGGCGGCGGCGGCGGCAGAAGGTAGTTGCCGCGGGTGTTTGGCGCCAGAGAAGTGCAGCGACCGCTCCCTATGGTCGCGGCTCTGAAACGTATCGGAGCCGCGACCGTAGGGAGCGGTCGCTGTCGATTTCGCACTACTCCGAACTAAAGAAGCTCAGGGCGTTGTCACCCTGTTTGACGACGCGGGTGCGGCGCAGCACGCCGAAGGTCTCGCGGAGGGGCACGCGGATGGAATGCTGCGCGACGACCAGCGGCGGGGGCGTGGCTGCCAGCAGGTCGAGCGCGGCGGGTAATTCGCGATCGAGCGTGTAGGGCGGGTCGAGAAACACGATGGCGGCGGCAAAGCGCGCGATGGACAGCAGCGCGGGGCCGGCGATCACCGAAGAGCGCGCTTCCAAATCGAGCGAGGCCAAATTCTGCCGCAGCACCTGGAGCGCGGCGCGGCTGCGTTCCAGAAACCAGGCGTGGGCGGCGCCGCGGCTGAGCGCTTCGATGCCGACGGCGCCGGTTCCGGCGTAGGCGTCGAGGAACGTCGCGCCGCGAATGCGCGACGCCAGAATGTCGAACAGGGTCTCGCGCAGGCGGTCGGACGTGGGGCGTGTGGCATCGCCGGAAATGCCGGCGATACGGCGCGAACGGAGATCTCCGGCGATGACGCGCATCAGTATCCCGCCTCTGAAGTGCTGTGACAAAAAGCCCACGAGGTTATCGCTCGACTGCAGGGCCTAAAGGCCGGGCTTGGTGGATTCCACGCCGGCACGGCTGAAGCCGTGCCCTGATACGGAGCTCTGGAACCATCTTGCGAACTCGTGAGACAAGACATCAGCCCACCGTCACCAAATGGCAGGGCCTAAAGGCCATGTTTAGTAGATTCCACGTCGGCACGGCTGAAGCCCGATACTCTTCACTCAGTGGCAAGCGCCGGTGGTGATCGCCCATTCTGCGCGACAAGAAAAGCCGAGACGACTCTCGGCTCGGCAGGCTTGACAGCCCGCGCCACGACTTAGGTGAACAGTATTGGGCTGAAGCCGTGCCCTGATACGGAGCTCCGGAATCATCTTGCGAACTTGTGAGACGGGACATCAGCCCACCGTGACTAGGCGTGCCCTGATACGGAGCTCTGGAATCATGTTGCGAACTTGGGAGACGGGATATCAGCCCACCGTGACTAGGCGTGCCCTGATACGGAGCTCTGGAATCATGTTGCGAACTTGGGAGACGCGATATCAGCCCACCGTCACCAGGCCGTACCGGCGCTGCCAGTGGTCGCGGATGTACGCTACGGCGCGGCGCAGGTCCTCTTCCGATGGCGGACGGGCGACGAAATCGACCGCCTCGCGCCGGGCGATTTCCAGAATCTCCGCATCGCGCAGAATGTTGGCCACCCGCAGCGAGGGCAGCCCGGATTGTTTGGTGCCGAAGAATTCGCCCGGCCCGCGCAGCTTCAGGTCGATTTCCGAAATGTGGAAGCCATCGGTGGAATCGACCAGCGTGCGTATCCGTTCGCGCGCGGCGTCGTTCATCTTTTCCGTGACCAGAATGCAGTAGCTTTGCGCGGCGCCGCGGCCGACGCGCCCGCGAAGCTGGTGGAGCTGCGCCAGGCCGAAGCGCTCGGCCTGTTCCACCACCATCACGCTGGCGTTGGGCACGTCCATGCCGACTTCGATCACCGTGGTCGAAACCAGAATTTGGATGCGGCCTTGCTTGAAGCGCTGCATCACGTCTTCCTTTTCGTCGCCGCTCAGGCGGCCGTGCATCAGGCCGACGGCGAGATCGGGGTAGACCTCGCGCGACAGGTGCTCGTACATTTTCAGCGCGGCCTTCATGGCCTGCGTCTCCGATTCTTCGATCACCGGATAAACCACGTAAGCCTGGCGGCCCTCGGCGACCTGACGCTTGAGGGAGCTGTAGACCTGCTCGATGTGGTCGGCGGTCGCGTGCTTGGTGATGATGGGCTTGCGGCCGGGCGGCATCTCGTCGATGGTCGAGACGTCCAGGTCGCCATAGAGCGTCATGGCGAGGGTGCGCGGAATCGGCGTGGCGGTCATCACCAGAACGTCCGGCTGCGCGCCTTTTTGGACGAGTTGAAGCCTCTGCAATACGCCGAAACGGTGTTGCTCGTCAATGATGGCGAGGCCCAGGCGGTGGAACTCGACGTCCTTTTCGAGCAGCGCGTGGGTGCCCACCACCACCTGGGCGAGGCCGGCGGAGACCAGTTGTTTCAACTTGTCCTTTTCGCGGCTGGTGAACGATCCGGTGAGCAGCGCGGTGACATACCCGAGCGGCGAGAGAATCTGGCGAAAGTAAAACGCGTGCTGCGCGGCGAGGATTTCGGTGGGCGCCAGCACGGCCACCTGGTAACCGTTTTCGATGGCGATCACGGCGGCTTCGGCTGCTACGATAGTCTTGCCGCTGCCGACGTCGCCTTGCAGCAGGCGATTCATGGGATGCGGCTGGCGCATGTCGGCGGCGATCTCCTGAATCACGCGCTTCTGCGCGCCGGTGGGCTTGAACGGCAGCATCCGCTTGACGCGCTGGCGCACGCTTTCGTCGATTTCGAAGGCGATGCCGGTGACCGTGCGCGCTTTGGAGCGCTTCAGCGCCACGCCGCACTCGAGCCAGAAGAACTCCTCGAAGATCAGGCGGAACTGAGCGGGCGAGCGAAAGGCATTGAGCAGACGCAGGTCGGAATCGGGCGGCGGGAAGTGCGTGTCACGGATGGCGGTGGAGCGGTCGGGCAGCTTGAAGCGGGCGCGCAGATGTTCGGGTAGCGGGTCGTCGAGCGGCCCCAGCGTCTCGAGAATGCGATGCATAAAGACCCGCAACAGCCGCGTGGTGATTTTCGAAACCGCTTCGTAGATGGGCACCACGCGGCCCACGTGGAGCGTGGCGTCTCCCTCGTCGTCACCGGATAGAATTTCAAATTCTGGGTGCAGCATGGTGAGATCGCCGGAGTAAGTGTCGAACTCGACCTTGCCGAACAGGGCCACCTTCAGCCCCGCGCCCAGCACGTTCGCCAGGTAACCGCCGTGGAACCACTTGCCCACCAGGACCGCGCGGGAGGCATCGCTGAAGCGGGCCTCGAACATGCCCAGGTTGCGGCGGCGAAAGCCGGAGAGTTTGGCGGAACTCACGCTGGCGATCACGGTGGCCATTTCGCCCGGCGCCAATTGGGCGATGGTCTTCATGTTGCTGCGGTCTTCGTAACGGAACGGCACATAGCCGAGCAGGTCTTCGACAGTAGCGAGACCCTTGGCTTCGAGCAGCGCGGCGCGCGCCGGACCGATACCTTTGACGTAGGTGAGAGGAGTAGCGAGATCCATGCGGGTCTCGAACCCAGTGTACACTGCCGAGGGTGGGAGGCCGGCGGCGGGTGGCAAGGTGGGGCAGGCGCTTTCGCCTGCCAACCGGAAGTCGGACCCTCAGGAGAGACCAGACCGTTGTACGGCGATAAAATGGGGTTGGCAGGCGGAAGCGCCTGCCCCACCTTGCCCGGTCTCCGGTACACTGGGAGGTTCATGTCCAGATTGCTAGAGGGCAAGCTTGCCCTCGTCACCGGAATCGCCAACAGATGGAGCCTGGCTTATGCGATCGCGCAGGCATTTGCGCGCGAAGGGGCCACGCTGGTGCTCACCTATCTCGGCGAGCGGCAAAAGGTCTCGATCGACGAACTGGCGCCGGATCTCAACGTGGCGCTGATTCACCCTTGCGACGTCACCAAGGACGAAGAACTTACCGGCCTCACTTCAGCCCTCGCCGCCCTGAAGCAACCGCTCCACGCGGCGGTGCACAGCCTGGCGTTCGCCAATCGCGAGGACCTGGCGCGGCCGTTCGTCGAGACCAGCCGCGCGGGCTTCCTGCTGGCGCAGGACGTGAGCGCCTATTCGCTGGTGGCGCTGGCGCGGGCGGTGATGCCGGCGATGCCCGAGGGCGGTTCGATCTCCACCCTCACCTACCTCGGTTCGCAGCGGGTTGTGCCGAACTACAATGTAATGGGCGTGGCGAAGGCCTCGCTGGAAGCTGCCATGCGATATCTGGCGAGCGAATTGGGCGAGCGCAACATTCGCGTGAACGCGATTTCGGCGGGGCCGGTGAAAACGGCTTCGGCGCGGGCCATCAAGGGATTTTCCGGCATTCTAGACGCCGCCGCGCGCACCCCGCTGCGGCGCAATACCGATCCGGCGGAAGTGGCCGACGCCGCCGTGTTTCTGGCCAGCGGCCTGGCGCGCGGCGTAACCGGCAACGTGTTGTTCGTCGATTCGGGAATGCAGATCATGGGGTTCTAAATGAAAGTCGAAGTGGTTCTCACCGAAGCCGACCTCGCGCAGGAGTTCACCGACGCTTTCGAAGCGCGCGATCTGCCCGAGAAATTCTTCTATTGGTTCCCGCGCTCGGCGGCGGATTGGACCGCGCTGGCAGCCGACCCGGACCTTTACGGCGGCCTGGCGGCGACCTGGAAGGAGCTGGGATCGAGCGGCATCGAACTCGCCTCGCATTTCCACGGGCGCGTGCCCGTGATCAGCTTCGGCGCCGGCGATGGCGCGCGCGACGCCTTGCTGCTGGGGGCCTTGAAGGATTCCGGTTGCGAATGCCTTTACTTCCCGGTGGACTCGAGCCAGGGCCTGCTGGAACTGGCGGCGGCCAAGGCCGAGGATAACGATATCGAAACCACCTGCATCAAGGCCGATATCTCCAGCCCCGTGCACCTGGTGTACGCCGCCGACGCGGCCGATCCGCCCCGCCTCTTCGTGCTCTCCGGCAACACCGTCAGCTCGCTCGATCCGCTGGCTGAGATCCGCTACGTGGCGCAATGCATGAAGCCCGGCGACCGGTTGATCATCGACGGCGAGATTTTCCACGCGGAGCAGACCATGGAGCGGAACACGCGGCCCGCGGTACGCAACTTCATCTGGGCGGTGCTCGAGAGCGTGGGCATCCAGCAGGCCAACGGCGAAATCCGATTCAACCAGAAACACGACGAGCGCCACGAAGGACTGCACTTGATCACGCGCTATTTTCGCGCCGAAACCGACCTTTCCGCCACCGTGGTAAGCCAGCACATCGAGCTCCAGCGCGGGGAACGCATCGGGCTCAACTTCCAGTACGCCTACAGCCCGGATGCCTTCCGCTGGCTGCTCACCGAACACGGCGGGCTGGATCTGGTGCGGGTACACCTATCGCCCGATGGCCGATTCCTGACTGCGGTGTGTAAGAAATAGTGGCGGCGGGGAGTATCGGAAAAATTCCGGCTCGGCCAGCGATATGCGGTCGAGCCGGTTAATTCGAAAGCCCATCTCGACGCGTGAGAGGGTGCATTCATAGGCTAATCGTACGGGGAGCTTCAAACAAGACTAAGTTCCGATATAGGACCCCCATAACATAGGATATGGACCAGTCAATGTTATGGGCCCCTTTAGCCGGGTTGAGATAACGTTGCCAAATCAGACGGAAAACTGCGCCCGCAAGCGGGGCGTTTGGCAAGCTAAAAGCGTGCCCTACCACTTGGTCATCCACCGCCCAGAGTTCGCTCGAACAGCGCCAGAATGCGCTTATACTCGTCGGCCCAACTGGTCGACTCGGTGAAGGAGTGGTTCTCAACCGGGTAGACGGCGAGTTGCCAGTTTTCTTTGCGCAGTTCGATGAGGCGCTGGACCAGGCGCACGGTGTCGTTGAACTCGACGTTCGAATCCACCATGCCGTGGCAGATGAGCAGCGCGCCCTTCAGTCCCTCGGCGAAAAAGATGGGCGAAGAGCGCCGGTAGGCTGGCGCGTCGCTCTGCGGCAGGTTCAGGATGTCCGAAGTGTAGGCGTGATTGTACAGCGCCCAATCGGAAACCGGCCGCAGTGCCGCGCCGGCGGAGAAGGTATCGCCCTGGGTGAACATCGCCATCAGGGTGAGGAAGCCGCCATAGCTGCCGCCCCACAGGCCGATCTTCCTGGGGTTGGCGCCGTGCCGCGCCACCAGGTATCGGGCGGCGTCGGTGATGTCGTCGAGATCCTTGCCGCCCATATGCCGATAGACGGCGGTGCGCCAGTCGCGGCCGTAGCCGGCCGAGCCGCGGTAATCGACGTCGATGACGATGAAACCGCGCTCCATCAGCAGGTGGTCGAACAGATACTCGCGGTAATAATTGGCGCTCCACCAGCGGTCCACGTTCTGCAGGTATCCGGCGCCATGCACGAACACCACGCCGGGGCCACCCTTGCGAAAGTGGGCGGGCTTGAACACGCGCGCCGGCACCTCGACGCCGTCGCGCGCGGTGAAGGTGACGATGGGCGCATCGAGCCACGGGTACGCGGCGAAATCGGGCGCGGGTGACGTGGTGAGGCGCCGCGGTTCGGCATCCACCCGGTTTTCCTGCACGTAGAGATCGGGCGGCTGGTTGGTGTAAGAGTAGACGTCGGCGAACCAGCGCTGGTCGGGCGAAAGCGTGGTGACGTGCTTGCCAGGCCGGCTGGTGAGCCGGGTGAGATCGCCACCTTCGCCGCTCATCTCATAGAGATGATTTTCGTAAGGCGAATCCTTGCTGGCGGTGAGATAGAAATGCGATTTGTCGGGCGACTGGCGCACGGCCAGCACTTCCCAATTGCCCGACGTCAGAGCGCGCGGCTCGCCGCCCTCCCAGGCTGCCGCGTAAAGGTGCGAATAGCCGGTGCGCTCGGATTGGAAATAGACCTCGCGGCCGTTCTTCATCCAGCCCAGCGTGAATGCGCCGGGGCCGTCAATCCAGGCGTCGTCATGGTCATGCGCCAGCACCCGGGTCTTGCCGCTAGCGGGATCGAGCGCGAAGATCCAGCGGTCTTTGTTGTCGGCGGAGCGGCCCAGCAGGGCGGCCTTGGAGCCATCCTCGCTCCAGACCGGCATGGCAAACTCGACCTCGCGTTCCGGCGGCTCGGCGGCGTGCGGGTGTTCTCCCTGCTCCGCGTTCGAGGTGGGCGGCGCGGGCTGAGATGCGGCCGGCGCGACATACTGACCGTGATCCACCCATTTCATTTCGCCCGACGCGGTATCGAAAACGGCCAGGCGCGTGTGCGCTTGCGTGTCGCCCACGTTGGAGCGGCCGCTCGAGTCTTCGGTATAAGCGCTGTCGGTGATCCATTGGGGAACCGTGGTGTTCCTGGCGCCGGAGGCTTCCACCACGGTGGCGATCGCGTACTTCTCGTCGGGCGAAAGCTGCAGCTCGGCGACCGACTGGTGCGACCCGAGCGTGAACGGCTTGCGCGGGTGTTCCAGCTTGCGTTTGGCCTCCGCCTCGTCACGCCGCGCGGCGCGCTCGCGGACGGTTTCGAAGAGCTCTTTCTGTTCCTTCTTCAGACTCTCCTGGCTGGCGGTGGCGGGCTTCTCGCCGGCGGAAGGTTCGGGCGGCGCCGCGGCACCGCGCCCACCGCGTCCGCCGAATCCGCCTGCGACGCCGGTTGGCGCCGGCGGGGGTGCACCGGCGGCGCGAATGTCGGTCATCTGCTCCAGGTAGCCGGTTTCGAGCGACATGACATAAAGGTTGCCGCCGCGCGTGAAATAGATGCGTTTGCCATCGGGCAGAAAATGCGGGTCGGTCTCGGCTTCGGTGGTGTCGGTGATCTGGCGAACCTGGCCGTTGGCCGAGTCATAGACGAAGAGGTCGCCATCGCGGGAATAAACCGTGAGCCGCTGGTCGCGCGAAACTTGGCCGAAGGCGGGGGGCGCCTGTTTCGCTTCCGCGTCGGTGAGCTTGCGCGGAGGCGATCCGTCGCGCCCCACCATATAAGTATCGAGCGGCGCAGACAGCTTGTCGCTAGCCTGCTTCCATTGGAAGAAGACACTTTGGCTGTCGTAAGACCAGCGGATCTGCGCGGGCTCGTAGCCCACCAGCGCCGGGCCGCGCATGATGTTGTCGACCGTGAGCGAGAACTTCTCCGCCGTCCGGGCCTGGAAAATGAACAGCGCCAGCCCGAGCGGGATGAGGGTTTTGCGAGTCAAGACAGCATCATATCGCAACCGGCCGGATGGATTGGCGCGATGTCATTATTCTGCGCGGACGGGTGTGCGACATGGAAGTGTGACTCGGCAGCCGGCTTTGTATCAGGCCACGGCTTCAGTGCGCAACGCATGGGTAGTCAAAGGCTTTAGCCGCTGAGGCTTTCCTGCGGGCGCAGGGGCTGAAGCCCAAACCTTTCTCTCGATCCTTCGGCACGGCTCAAGCCGTGCCCTGATACAAAGCCTGCTGAAAGAGAGAAGCCGTGCGTACCCCTACGTTCAGATTCATGCGAGTTCACCAGGAACGGAGCGTTTCGCCATTCCGGCGCCGCGCACCCTGTGCGGACTCGCCCGTTGTCGCCGGGCGGCGGGATGTCGCATACTGGGATTGGCGGCCGCGCCATGGCGAAGCCAACCATTTCCCCGGACACCGAGATCGTCGAGCAGCGCCGTCTGGTGCCGCTCTACCGCGTCGTCCTGCTCGACGACAACGACCACACCTACGATTACGTCATCGAGATGTTGCAGAAGATTTTCATCTTCAGCCTGGAGCAGGCCTACCATCACGCCGAGGAAGTGGACCGCGCCGGCCGCACCGCGTTGATTACCTGCGAATTGCCGGAAGCCGAATTCGCGCGCGACCAGATCCAATCATTCGGCCGGGATGCGCGCCTGCCGCGCTCGCAAGGCTCCATGTCGGCCGTAGTCGAACCGGCCGGCTGAGCGGAGGGGTTGCCAACGTTTGTTCGCACGCGTTGTTCGCCAGGCGTCGGCACGAGTGCCGACGCGGCACGCACGAGTGCGTGCGCCACCAGCGCTTAGTCGCCCACTACGGCATCCAGTTCGCCTTTGGCCAGGCGCACGTGAATGCGCGAAGCGGGCGGAGCGGCGGCAGCGTCCTTGAGGATTCCCGACGTATTGGAAACGATGGCGTAGCCGCGCTCCAGAACCTTGAGCGGGCTGAGCGCGTCGAGCTGGGTATTGAGCTGGTCGAACGCGCTGCGGCGTCGCGCCAGGCGCCGGCGGATGGATTCGACAGAGAGTGACTGGGCGGCCTCCAGGCGGCGCCGGCCAGTGGCCAGCCGGGGCCGTACATCGAAGTGCCGCAGCCGCACTTCAAGCGCACGGTTGGCGCGTTCCCGCGCATCGAAGAGAGCGCGCAGGCGTTCGCGCAGGTGGTATTCCTGCTCATCCACACGTTGCAGGCCGCGGCCGACGCGGCGGTGGAGCACGCCGAGCGCGCGGTCCACGCCCTGCTGGCGCAACCGGCGGTCGAGCATTGCCAGGCGGTAGCGCACGGCTTGCAGGGCTTTGCCTTGAGCGGCCACTATGCGATCGTGCACCGAAACGCGCGTGGGAACGACCAGCTCGGCGGCGGCCGAAGGTGTGGGCGCGCGAAGGTCGGCCACGAAATCGGCGATGGTGACATCGGTTTCGTGGCCCACCGCCGAAATCACCGGGACCGAACAAGCGGCGATGGCCCGCGCCACGGCTTCTTCGTTGAAGGTCCACAAATCTTCGAGCGAGCCGCCGCCGCGGCCCACGATCACCACGTCGGGCCATCCGCTGCGGCTGAAATATTCGATGCCGCGACAGACTTCTTCCACCGACCCGGGGCCTTGCACGAGCGCGGGAAAAAGGCGGATGGCGAGGCCGGGGAAGCGGCGCGAGAGGATGTGGACCATGTCGGCGATGGCGGCGCCGCGGGGAGAGGTGACGATGCCGATGCGGCGCGGAAACCGCGGCAGCCGGCGCTTGCGATCCGCCGCGAACAATCCTTCGGCCGCGAGCTTCTTCTTGAGCTGCTCGAAGGCCAGTTGCAGCGCGCCCAGGCCCTGCGGCTCCAGCAGCTCCACCTGCAACTGGTATTCGCCGCGGACCTCATAGACATCGATGCGGCCGCGCGCCAACACCGCCAGGCCGTCGGCCGGCTTGAACTTCCAGTAGCGGTGCGCGGAGCGGAAGGCCACGCACTTGAGCTGGGCGTCGCGCTCCTTAAGGGTGAAATAGTAGTGGCCGCTCGAGGCCAGTTTGAGCCCGGAGATCTCGCCCGAAACCCAGATATCGCGGAACTCGTCATCGAGGATGGCGCGAATGGCGGCGTTGAGCTCGCTCACCGAGAAGATGCGCCGCTCCGGCGTCAGGTCGAATTCGAGCGCGAATTGCTCCACCGAGCCATGGTAGCGCGGACGGTTGCAAAACGAGACGCTGTTTCCCAGGAACGGACAGGGGGCGCCTGGCCCGATGCGCCGGTCGGAGGTGGGACGGACGATCGGTTTTTGTCGTCTGTCAAGGTTTTGCGCGTTGAAGCAGCGTGACAGACCACAAAAGGCGATGGTCTGTCCTACCTGGCATGTCGCTTGCTCAACGACTCGGTCGAGGAGGTGTCTCATGGCCCGGAAAGAACGCATTCAGGAACCGATCGCCGGTTTGGTTCGACCGGATTACCTCGAGGAGCGCATCAAGGCGGGATGGCGGCTGGTGGGGCTGGAATGGGAGCGCGACGCGGCGGAAGCCGCGCCCTCGAAGCCGCAGGGTTGGGTGGAGGAAATTCCCTACGGCTTGCAGGTTTCCGACGATTGCACGCAACTGGTAGGCAACCCCGCCGAGGTCGAAATCATCGTGCTGGCGCTCGATATGATTGTGGAAGACTGCCCGCTGTCGCGCGTCGCCGATGAGTTGAACCGGCGCGGTTACCGCACACGCCGGGCCGAACCCTGGACGCCGTCCGCGCTGTTCAACCTGCTACCGCGGATGATCGCCGTCGGCCCGCGGGTGTTCAACAGCGAGGAGTGGATGACGCGACGAGAGAGGCTGCCGAAGGTGGGGTGAGGGCGGGCAGATTTACCGCTCTCTCTGGTCGCGGCTCTGAACGGATCTCGAACGCATCGCAGCCGCGACCATAGGGAGCGGTCGGATTAGCGCCAATTATCGCGCGGCGAACCGACGATCATCACATGCAGATGAGCGGAGGAAACTCTCTCACCGGTTCGCAGCGATCGGCGGTTGGGCAAAGGCGCAGCGGAAGGGTCCACAGGATGGTAGTTCGGAGTCCTCTTCTGGCCGCGACGTCCTCCACAATGAAGTCGGCGTGTCCATCCTGATGCGCGGTGACGGTGTATCTGCCTGGCTCCCGAATCGACAAGTTGAAGTGCCCCTTTTTGTCCGTGCGGGTTGAATCGGCCAGATTCCCACTCTTGGGCCCCGCTTCGGTAAGCAGGATGGGCCCGATTGCGGTGATCAGTACATTCTCCAGAGGTCCCCACACCGGAGCTCTCGCTCCAGCGGGACTGGGCACCGAACCTTCCACGACGCCGGCGATCTCGCCACTGTAAACCCTAAGCTCCGTGGCTCCCTGGGCGACGAGTCCTGGGGCTGTCACCTCAATTGAATAGATCCCCGGAAGAAGGTTCGGGAACCGGAACTCTCCGTCAGCCCCAGACCGCACCCGTGCTACCTCGCCCTTGATTCCGAGGAGTCTCAACTGCGCGCCCGGTATCACGGCGCCCAATAGATCCACAACGGTTCCCGCCAGGCTTCCCACTTCTTGCGCTTGCGCCGCGGCGAGGAGAACGGCACACACAATGCAGGCTCGCGAAATAGACATACTCTACGGGGAGTGTACCGCCGAGCGCGCCCTCGCGGAAGGCCGGGTAGGGCGTGACCGGCACTCTGGAGTTTCTACTTTCTCAGTAGCGCCGGCGGTCTTGCCGCCGGTGACGTGATTGTTGCGCGCTTGACCCCGGCCAGTATTCGGGGCACGCCGCCAGACCGCTCCAAAAAGCACCGGCGGCAAAGACCGCCGGCGCTACGGCTAGAGCGCGCCCTTCAAACCCGCGGGCCGTTGGTTTCGGTCCTGCCAGACAAAGGTTCGACCGCGCCGCTCCCGCAGACGGCGACACCGGTTTGCGTGAGGGCGTTCAGGAAGCCGACCAGCAGGTTATAGAACACCTGCTCGGTGAGCGGCTGGTTGCCGGGAAGGCGGAAGGTGACGGGCAATTCCTTGGCGATGCCGAGGCGCACCGCGTTGGTGTGCAGGCGGCCGGAGCGGTCGCGCTTGTTGGCGACGCTGAGCGGCGTCTGCATCACGGCTCCGGTGCGGCCATCGACGTAAAACTGGCAGCGCGAAAACCAGCCGAGGTTGGCGGGATGGCTGGCGTCAAACAGCAGCAGGGGCGTCTGGCGGCCGGGGGCGGCGAGATCGAGACTGATGGTTCGGGCGGCATCGCGAGCACGGACTTCGAACCCCGCCTGCCGTGCGATGGTGGAGACCATCTCCGGCTGGAGTTCCATGTAAATCAGCTTGTGCTGTCCGGCTTGCAATACCTGCATGGCGAAGGGACATTGTATCGCAGCCGGACGAGCCGGTTCGGCTTTATTCGATCATTTGACAAATGCGGCCTCGGATTCCTGACAAACAACGGGCGCTTTGTGGCAGCCTGGCTTGGCATGCCCGGCCCCAACAGCCAAGGCGCGGTTGGCCCGGGACGTGCCTCATGCTGTGACACCACGCCGGCAGAATCAGCGTAAGTCATTGAAGCCAGCGAGGCTGGGAGGGGTCCCATGGTAAGTGTTGAGGGCAGGATGGGGGAATTGGCGCAGGCGTTCACCCCCGCGCGGGGGTATCGTGCTGGGGAATTTCACGCAACCTGGCAACCGCAGCAACCAGTCACGGTCCGAAGAGCTGGTTCGGTTTCGGCAAAACCCAAGAAACTCAGTTGTAAAACGTGTTCCGGCCAACGGTGCATCGGGCGCTGCCGCTTCTGAGCGAAAGGCGAGCGGTTGCCGAGCACGCTTAGTGGCAAGCAGCGATGATGATCGCCTATTCAACGCCGCAAGAAAAGCCGAGACGACTCTACTCACTCTCGTCTCAGCAGCCTTGACAGGCTAATGCCGCATACTTTTCCCCTTCCGAGCGCCAGCGGTAAGTTGTGGGGCGGACGCCCTCGTCCGCGCGCGACCCCCTGGTCGCGCATCGCCCGGGCAAGCCCTGATTCCTCTGACGGAGAGCGGGTCCAGGGGGACCCGCGCAGACCAGGGGGTCTGCCCCCACACGTCGCTGCACCATTCCGAGACTGGGAAAAGTATACGGCCTTGACAGCCCGCGCCACGACTTAGGTGGACAGTATTGAACGCAAAGCACCGGCAATCATCCACGTCGGCCTGCGCATTCTCTCAAACATCTGGCGGAAACGACGTCGATCTGCGCCCATCCCGTTATCGGCCGCCGGGGCACACAGCCTCAATTGTCTGCCCGGCGAATTCCTCTTTAGAACATCAGCCGGAATGCCACCTGCATCCGGCGCGCATTGGTGCCGTCCATCGGGCCCCAACTCGCATTGCCCACGCCCACGCCGGGAACCGGCTTCAACACGCCCGACTGGGCGACATACGCAATGTTGTTCACGCTGGTATTGAACTGCGAATTGAGCGCGTTAAAAGCCTCGAAAATCAGCTCGCCGCGGAAGCGGTCCGTGAAAGGCAGGCTGCGGCTGAGACGCGCGTTCACCGGGTGGCTGCCGCCCGTCGAGAGGCTGTTGACCTGGTCCAGCGGCATGCGGTTCCATCCGCCCGTGCCGGTCATCGAGTTGGTATAGACCATGGTGAGGCCGGGGAACTGCTGGCCATTGACCTGCACCAGAGCCGTTTCCGGCAAGCCCGTCGCCACCGTGGCAATGGCTGAGAATTGCCAGCCATTCAACACGAAGCGCGCCGCCGAAGACGTGCTTCGGGTGAGAGTCGGCTGCCACACCAATTCCACCACGCCGCGCTGCGTCTGGTCGAGATTCGATTTGCCCTTGTCCGTTATGTTGTCGCCGTTGTACGTACTCAGCGGCACGCTGTTGAATATCAGTGGTCCGCTCTGCGTATCCAGCAACTGCGACCACGTATAGGAACCGTCCAGCGTCAGCCCGTGCCACATCCGCTTGCGAAATTGCGCCACCCCGGCGGTGTACCACGAGGCTCCGTCGTTCAAGATGCCATACACCTGGCCGTAAAACGCGCTGGTCTTGCTGTTCCACATCGGCAGGATCACCGAATTGACGGCGGCGCCGGCGGCGTTGTCGATGGTGTACGTTCTGTCGACGGTGGAGGGATTCAGATTCAAATCTTCCGCCGTCCACAAGTGCAGGCCGCGGCCATAGATGTAGCTGATGGTGACGGTGGTGTCTTTGCCCAGACTGCGCTCAATAGCAAACGTTCCGCTCTGTTGATTCTCATTGCGAAACTTGGTATTGGCGAAGGCGATGTTGCTGGTCGCGTTGGGGATGGTGGTGGCGCTCGAGACCACTTTGGAAAACACCGGCGCACCGCTCTGATACGGGTTCACGCTGATGCTGGTCTGGTACAGTCCATTGCCCAGAAACAGCGCGTCGATCAGTTGCATCGGAAACGGGGTATAGTACATGCCGAAGCCGGCGCGAATGACCGTCCGGTCGTTCAGCAGATAGGAAAGCCCGAAGCGCGGCTGCAGCGTCATGTTAGGCGAGGTAATGTATTGGGTTTGGTAGAAACTGGTGGTGTATTCGGTCGGCTGCGGCAATTTCACCTTGTCCCAGCGCATGCCGAGTTCCACTTGCAGCCGGCGCGAAATCTTCCAATCGTCCTGCCCGTAAACCCCGATCGATTTCGATCCCAGGCTGCGCACCGGGTCGCCGAACTGCTGGGTAAACAGGGTGTAGTCCTTGGCGTTGGTTTTGTTGGAGCTAAAGTCTTGCGCGAAGGCCGCGAGCGAGGGGTAGGTATACGTGCCGTCCTGATTGTAAACCTGGTGGATCCAGTCCTCGCCACGCACTCCATCCGCGCCGAGACGCAGGATGTTGGCGCCCACGGCCAGCGTGAAATTCTCCGCGGCCTGATAGCGCTGCTCACTGGGCACGATGCCCGGCGCGTTTGGGTTCGCGCCCAGACTTACCCCTGCTACCGTCAGCCCCAGATTGCCGGTGGAAGGCAACTGTTGGGTTTCGGGCAGCACCGAGATGCGGTCCTTATACCACCCGAGGCGCAGTTGGTTGACCATATTCGATCCCAGTTGCGACGTCCAGCCGGCATCCGCGTAGCGCGTCTCCTCGCCCACGTTGCCGTTGCCGCCCAGCAGGCCGCCTTCGGCCGAGACGGCCAGTTGGTCCGCTCCGTTGGGTGAACGGTAATGCTGCGCGTCCGCCACCAGGCTGAAGCTGTTGCGGTCGGTCCAATGGTAGTCGGCGCGCGCCAGGCCGGTAAAGGTCTTCTGGGAGCGGGGCACGATCACGTTCATCTGCGACTGGATAAACTTTTCGGCCGCCGCGCATTGCACCGATGTCGCCGGCGCGCCGCAGCGCGAGGGCAGCACCGCAATGCTATTGGCATCGGCGATCAGCGGGTTGGTGATGCGATTGACGGCTTGCGAGTCGCCGCTTGACGCTTCCAGGCTCACGAAATAATACAGCCGTTCCAGAGCCTGGCCGCCCACGTTCCCTCCCTCCGTCTCCTGTTTATCGTCGGGCCGGAAACCCGGATCGTAGCGGTCCGGCGAAGCAAAACTGCTGTTCCGGTAGAACCCGTACACCTCGCCGTGAAAATCTTCCGTACCGGTCCGCGTGGCCGCGTTGGCAATCCCGCCGGTGGCTTTGTACTCGAGCGGCGCCGTGGAAGCAGTCACCTGGACGCTATCCACCGCCTCGGCTGGAAACGCACGCAGCGGGTCCGCCTTGTTGAGAAAGTATCCGTCGCTGGCATCCAGCCCATCCACCACCGCGACGTCCGAGGACGGGCTACCGCGGAAGCCGATGGTGTCGGGCGTTGGGCCCAGCGCCGCCAGCGGCGCCTCCGCCACCAGCGATTCCAGGCGCCGCGCGCTCAGCGGCAAATCCACAATCGCATCGCGGCTGATCACCGCCGTGACGCCGTTCTTGGTGTCCTCTACCCCCGGCGCATTGCCGGTTTGCGGTTTCGCCCCCGGCGCGGTCTGCTGCAGCGTGATGTGGAAGTTCACCGTCTCGCCTACCGGCACCTTCAGGTCGGACGCGTCCCAGCCCGTAAACCCTTTGCGTGTCACCTTCACCGCGTAGCCGGCGGCCGGCGCCAGCGCGGGCGCGTAGAAGACGCCGTCGTCGGTCGTCGTCAAAACCAGCCGCAGTCCAAGCGCCCGGTTGGTGATGGTAACGGTTGTATCCGGGATGCCATCTCCGTATATGTCACGCACCTTTCCCGTAATCGCGCCAAACCCGGCAACGGCTTGCGCGTAAGCTCCTTCGGAGCACATCAGAACGAATAGACATAGAGCGGCTGGAATTCGCATTCACAAAACCTCGGCAAGATAAGTACCTATTGTAAAGGGTTTTTGCCTTCAACAGGTTACGCTATCCCCGACGCGCGTTTCCGTGTGGGCGTGCGGGTCACATCTGGCCTTGCCCGGCACACCTATTCGGAGTCGCGGTTTCGGCCGATAACTGTACAGGATGAGACAGTCCGGGATGAGACAGTCATCGAAGCCGGGGGTGCGAATTCTCCGCTGGATGTTTGCGCACCTGCCGGCGTTTCTTGGCTGGATCGTTTCGGCCCTTCTCATGTTTGTGAGTGGCGTTCCGAATAGCCTACTGGCGCAGACTCGGGCTGCGACGTCGAATGCGCCAGCCGTATCCAACGCGCCGGGCGCTGGAAAACCACCGGCCGCCGGAAGTTTGTCGCCGGCGGCAGTTAACACGAAGCCACCTCCCACAGCCGCGGAATTGCAGCGAGCGGCCGTCGCGGTGCAGCGGGCCGCCATTCGCAAACAAGCCGAAGACCTCGGGCTGTGGCTGATGCCACTCGATGGAAAACCGCCGCCCGAAACGGCCGAGCCGCCGGATTGCGATCCCCTGGACGACAAGGTGGTCAACCCGCTGATTGAGGACGCCGCCAAACAGCAGAGCCTGGATCCTAAATTGCTCCACGCCATGATCGGGCAGGAGTCCGCGTTCCGGCCTTGCGCGGTGTCCGCCAAAGGAGCCGAGGGATTGATGCAGCTCATGCCGGAAACCGCCGCCGAGCTGGGCGTAGCGGACCCGTTCGATCCCAAGCAGAATCTCGATGGGGGCGCCCGCTTCCTCAAGCAGCTCCTCGACAAATACAAAGGCGATCTACCGCAGGCTCTGGGCGCCTACAATGCCGGACCGAAGACGGTTGACGAATCCGGCGGCGTGCCGGACCTTCAGGAGACCCGCGAGTACGTGGATGCGATCCTAGCCAAGGCTGGCCTGAAACCCACCGACGCGGCCGTCAAGCCCGCCGCGGAGCCGGCCAAACTGACCGATCCGGCGGCCAAGCCGACTGACTTGCCCACCAAGCCTGCGGCCGCCCCGGCCAAACCCGTTGGCGCCTTGTAACCCCCTGACAGGCGGGCGGGGCGGTCGTGGGCCCCTCCCCCGCATCCTGTTCCCCCTCCGCGCTAAACTGGAACTCTTATGGCCATCAGTCAAGATCTGCTGGAGATTCTCGTGTGTCCGGTGTGCAAGGCTACGGTGGAGCTCACGGCCGGCGGGAGCGGGTTGAAGTGCGTGCAGTGCCATCGCGTCTATCCGGTTCGAGACGACATACCGGTGATGCTGGTGGACGAGGCCAAAATCGAAGAATAGACCCGTGCCGAACGTGCTGGAAGAGGTGCCGCGTCGGGGCCGGGTGGCGATCGTCCGGCTGCGTTCGCTGGGAGACTGCGTTCTCTCGACGCCCGCACTCGCCCTGCTGAAACGCGCGCGCGCGGACCTGCGCGTCGCGGTGGTCGCCGAAGCGCGGTTCCACGCGTTATTCGAGCACAACCCGGATGTGGACGACATTCTGCGGCCCGACCCACGCGTGCTGCGGCGCTGGCGGCCGGATTTGTGCCTCAACCTGCACGGTGGCACGCGCAGCGCTTTTTTGACGCTGGTTTCGGGCGCCCGCTGGCGCGCCGGCTTCGGCCACTTCCGCTACCAGTTCGCCTACAACGTTCACATCCCCAGGGCGCAGGAAATTCTCGGAGCGGAACGCACCGTGCATACGGCCGAGCACCTGGCAAGCGCGATCTTCTATTTGGGCGCGCCAGTCCAGGAAATTCCGCGCGCGCGGCTTGGGGCCACCGGGCAACCGCCGCCGGCGCGGCCGTACGCGGTGCTGCACGCGGTGGCAACCGCGCCCGAAAAAACCTGGTGCGCCGATGGGTTTTTGGCAGTGGCGCGGCATATCGAAGAAAGCGGCCTGGAGGCGGTGTTCATCGGCGCGGCCGGCGACGACCTGCGGCCGTTCTCTCGGTACCGCATCGTGCAAGACGCACCGCTCGGGCAGGTGAAAACATTGCTCGCCGGGGCGTCTTTGTTCGTGGGCAACGATAGCGGGCCGGCGCACATGGCGGCCGCGTTCGGACTGCCCTCGGTGGTGATCTTCGGCCCGTCGGATCCCGCCATTTGGGCCCCGTGGCGCGCACGTTCCGAAGTGGTGAAGGTACCGGGCGGCATGGCCGAGGTCACCGTGGCGCAGGTAGTGAACGCGCTGGTGCGGCTGCGGGTCAGCGCATGAAGGAGCTGCTGCGGCTGTTCGGCTACGCACGGCGGTATACGGGGCACCTGGCGGTCTCGGTGGTGCTGATGGCGGTGGCCGGAGGCGGCACGGGCTTGATGGCGCTGCTGATCGGCCCTCTGCTCTACCGTGTGCTCGACGTCCACGCGGCGGAAGAACGCATCAAGCTCACCACGATCCCGGTTCCCCACCACCCGATCGTCATCTATCTCGACCAGATCGTCCCCTCCTACTTCCACAATGTATTCAACATCATGGCGTTCGCCATGATGGCCGTGTTTGTGACCAAGGGCCTGTGCGATTATTGCGCGAACTATCTGGTCAACTACGTCGGGTTTTCCGCGGTCACCAACCTGCGCAACCGCGTTTTCGACAAGGTGGTGCGGCAGGGAGCGGAGTTTTTCGAATCCCACTCGACGGGCAAGCTGATGTCGGCCATCATGAACGATATCGACAAGGTCCAGCTCGCCACGTCGCACATTCTGGCGGACCTGCTGCGGCAAACGTTCGTGCTGCTGGCGCTGCTGGCGGTGGTGATCGGCACGGATTGGAAGCTGGCGCTGATCAGCCTGCTGCTGGTTCCGGTGGTGGTTTACCCGGTCACCAATATAGGCAAACGGATCCGCCGCACCACGCGCCGCACACAGGACAACCAGGGCGAGCTGAGCCAGGTGCTGCAGGAAACGCTGAGCGGCCACATGGTGGTGAAGGCCTTCAGCGCCGAAAAATACGAATCGCGGCGGTTCCACGACGCGGCGCGGCGGCTGCTGAAGACCAACCTGCAATACGTGCGGCAGCAGGCGCTCTCCTCGCCGCTGATCGAAGTGGTGGGCGCGGCCACCGTGGTCGGCTTCATCTGGTACGCGCGGACGCAGATCAAAGCGGGCGTGCTGAGGCCGGAAGAGTTCGCCAGCTTCGTGGCCGCGCTGGTCTTCCTCCTGGAACCGGTGAAGCGCCTGGTGGGGATTCACAATATCTTCGAGCAGGCGCTCGGGGCTTCGCAGAAGGTGTTCGAGTATCTCGACAATATCGAAAAGATCGCCGAAAAACCCGGCGCCACGAAGCTCGATCGCTTCTCCGAACGGATTGTGTTCGACAACGTGGGGTTCCAATACCTGGCGGCGGATGGTTTTCGCATTGAGGGAATTTCGCTGACGGTGGAAGCGGGCGAAGTGGTGGCGCTGGTAGGGCCGAGCGGCGGCGGCAAGACCACGCTGGCGAACCTGGTGCCGCGCTTCTGGGACGTGACCGTTGGGGCGGTCCGCATGGACGGCCACGACGTGCGGGAGCTGCGTCTCGATTCGCTGCGGGCGCAGATCGGAATCGTGGCGCAGGATACTTTCCTGTTCAACGACACGGTGGCGCGCAATATCGCCTACGCGCGGCCGGGCACGCCGCTCGAAGAAATCCAGCGCGTGGCCGAGACCGCGCTAGCGCACGAATTCGTGGAGAGCCTGCCGGACGGCTACCAGACCGTGATCGGCGACCGCGGGGTGCGCTTGAGCGGCGGCCAGCGGCAGCGCATCGCCATCGCCCGCGCGTTGCTGAAGAACGCGCCCATCCTGATTCTCGACGAAGCCACCTCGCACCTCGACACCGAATCGGAGATGCTGGTGCAGAAGGCGCTGGCCAACCTGATGGAGCACCGCACGGTGATCGTGATCGCGCACCGGCTCTCCACCATCCGCCGCGCCGATAAAATCGCGGTGATCGAGCAGGGCCGCCTGCGCGAGACCGGCTCGCACGAGGAGCTGATGGCGCAGGGCGGAATCTATCAGCGGCTGCACGAGCTGCAGTTCGTGGATGCGGCAGTGGGAGACTTATGAGCGTACGCAGCATGACGGGCTTCGCCAGCGTTCGAAAAGCCGGCGGGCCGGACGAGCTCTCGATCGGCCTGAAGAGCGTCAATCACCGCGGCCTGGACCTGCACTTCCATCTGCCGCCGGAGCTGGAAGCGATCGAGACCGGCCTGCGCGCCATTTTGAAGGGCGCGATCGCTCGCGGTCACGTGCAGATCCAGGTGACGCTGACCCGAGCGGCCGGGAGCGCGGCGGGGTTGAATGGCAAACTGCTGTCCGATTATGTAGCCGCGTTTCGCGAGGCCCAGAAGCTTCTTGCGCTGCCCAACCAGGAGCCCGATATCAACGCCGCACTGCGCATGCCCGGCATGCTGCAAATGGGCGGCGACGCCGAGGCCAGTGACGAAGTGGCCGCCGCCGCGTTGGCCGGCGTCCAGGAAGCGCTGGCGGTTTTCAACCGATGCCGCGAGACCGAAGGCGCCGCGACGGCAAAAGAGATGCACGAGCGCACGGCTGCGCTGCTCGGTCTGGTGGCCCGCATGGAGGAGATCCGCGCCGGCGCGGCGCCCGCATTTCTGAAGCGCTTGCGTGAGCGAATGGACGAGTTGCTGAACGGCGCGAACGTGGATCCGCAGCGGCTGGCCCAGGAGGCCGCGCTGGCCGCCGACCGCAGCGACATCGCCGAAGAGCTGGTTCGCCTGAAGACCCACGCCGCGCAGGTCGATGGTCTGCTCGCGGGCGAAGGCGAGGTGGGCAAGCGGCTGGATTTCCTGTTGCAGGAAATGAACCGCGAAGCCAACACCATTCTCTCCAAGACCGGCGGCCTGGGCGATCTGGGGCTGACCCTCACCGAGCTCGCCCTGGCGGCGAAATCCGAAATCGACAAGATTCGCGAACAGGCGCTGAACCTAGAATGACGAACGTCTTCATCATTTCCGCTCCCTCCGGTTCGGGAAAATCGACCCTGGTTTCCCACCTTATGGCCGACTTGCCCGGCCTCATGTTCTCCATCTCTTACACCACCCGCCAGCCCCGCGGCTCGGAAAGGGACGGCGAGAGCTACCACTTCGTATCCCGACCGGAATTCGAAGCCATGGTGGCGCGCGACGACTTTCTGGAATGGGCGGAGGTATTCGGCAACTATTACGGCACCCACCGCGGCATTCTGGAGGAGGCCCGGGCCAGCGGCCGGGACCTGGTACTCGACATCGACGTGCAAGGTGCGAGACAATTGATACAGAAGATTCCCGAGGCTGTTACCGTCTTCATCCTGGCTCCTTCGCGGCAGATACTCGAGCGCAGATTGCGTGCGCGCGGCGAGGACCGGGACGAGGTGATCGAACGGCGGCTGCGGGACGCGGCCGAGGAAATCCGGCGGTACAGCGATTACCATTATGTGTTGATCAATCGCGAGCTGGCCGAGTCGGACGCGATTCTGAGTTCCATCGTGCGCGCCGAACGCGTGCGGCGGACCAGGATCGAAGAGCAGATCCGGCCCATACTGGAATCATTTCAGGTTTAAAAAGAGGTATCGACATCATGGCTGACATAGCCCCGAAGAACAACGCCCATTGCACCATTCCGGACGACGAGGAGCAGAGCACTTACCGCTTCATCATCGTGGCGGCCAAGCGGGCGCGGCAATTGCAGGGCGGCGCGCGGCCGGTGCTGCCCACGTCCTCGAAAAAGTCCACCATCATCGCGATGGAAGAAGTGCGCCGCGGGTTGGTGAAATACTCGCTCACCGGACCGGCGCCGGAGCCGCTGCCAGCCGCGGAGCCGGCCCTCTAGGGGCGTGGCTGGAGATCAGTCGCCTGACCGCTCCCTATGGTCGCGGCTCCGATTGCACTCGAAAAACTAACGGAGCCACGACCGTAGGGAGCGGTCAGTCCTTGGCGAAAATTTCCCATGAAGATTATTCTCGGCGTCGGCGGCGGCATCGCAGCATATAAGTCGGCCGAGTTGGCGCGCCTCCTGATGCAGCAGGGCCACCAGGTACAGGCGGTGATGACCGAAGCCGCGCAGCGATTCGTGACGCCGATGACGTTCGCGGCGCTCACCGGCCGCAAGGTACTGACCGACCTGTTCGCCATCGAAAACGCGATCGACCACATCGGCACGGCGCAGGAAAACGATCTGCTGGTGGTGGCGCCGGCTACCGCCGATGTGCTCGCCAAGCTGGCTCACGGCCTGGCCGGAGATTTTCTCTCCACGTTGTACCTGGCCTTCACCGGCCCGGTGCTGCTGGCGCCGGCCATGAACGTCAACATGTGGCAGCACCCGGCTACGCGGGAGAACGTGGAAACGCTGAAGCGCCGCGGGAACCGAGTGATCGAACCGGGCTCGGGGTATCTGGCCTGTGGCATGACCGGCCCTGGCCGGATGGCGGAGCCCGAAGAAATAGCCGATGCTATCGAACGGGAGGCGCGGCAGCATCGCGACCTGGAAGGCGAAACTGTATTGGTCACGGCGGGACCTACGCAGGAACCGCTCGACCCGGTACGGTATATTTCCAATCGATCAAGCGGCAAAATGGGCTACGCGCTGGCCGAAGCGGCCGCCGCGCGCGGTGCCCGCGTGGTGCTGATTTCCGGTCCGGTGCACCTGGCCGCGCCGCACGGCGTGGAAGTGATCGGCGTGCGCACGGCGGTGGAGATGCGGGAGCGGGTCTTCGAAAACCTGGAGCCGGCCAGCATCGTGATTAAAGCCGCGGCCGTGGGCGATTTCCATTTGAGCAAAGTGCCGGATCAAAAACGGAAGAAAACCGCCGCGCGGCTTTCGCTGGAGCTCGATCCCACGCCCGATATCCTGGCCGAGCTGGGCCGCAAGAAAGGCGACCGCTTGCTGGTGGGCTTCGCCGCCGAAACCGAAAACCTGCGCCAGGAAGCGCGCCGCAAACTGGAATCGAAGAACTGCGACATGGTGGTGGGCAACCTGGTGGGCGGCGCCGATGTCGGTTTCGAATCCGACGAAAACGAAGTGGTGCTGGCGCTGTCGACCGGAGAAACGCTGGCGCTTGAGCGCGCGAGCAAGCGCGAAATCGCCGATCGCATCTTCGACGAGATTCTGAAACTGCGCTTGAGCCTGCACGCCACCCATGAAGCCTGACGACCTGCGGCGCCGCCTCGAGTTCTACCAGGACATAGGAGTGAAGACCCTCTACCGCCAGCCAGCCGCGGCGCAAGTTAGCGACGCGGAGACGGCGGAAGCGAGCGCGGCGGAACCGGCAGGCACGCCGGCCGCGGCCGCGGAGCAGGCCGCCATCATCCTGCCGCCTCTGGCGCCGGTCGGCGACACGCTGCCCCTCATCCTCGAAGACATTGGCGATTGCCGCCGCTGCCGGCTGCACGAAGGGCGCAACAAGATCGTCTTCGGTGTTGGCAACGATCGGTCGCCGCTGGTGTTTGTCGGCGAAGGCCCGGGCGCCGACGAGGACGCGCAGGGTATCCCATTCGTCGGACGCGCCGGTCAACTGCTGACGCAGATGATCGAGGGCACCGCCAAGAAAGAGGGCATCGAGCTGCGCCGCGAAGACATCTACATCTGCAACGTGGTGAAGTGCCGGCCGCCCGAGAACCGCACTCCCGAGGCGGACGAAATGGAGATCTGCGGACAATTCCTGCATCGCCAACTCTCCGCGATTGCGCCCAAGGCCATCTGCGCTTTGGGAGGCACCGCCGCGCGCGCGCTCACCGGTCGCAAGGAAGGCGTCACCAAGATGCGCGGCCATTGGCTCGAATGGCGCTCGATTCCGGTGATGGTCTCCTACCACCCCTCCTACTTACTGCGCCCGTACAATCAAGACGCCAAGCGCGAAGCCTGGGAAGACCTCAAGAAAGTGCTGCACTTCGTCTACGACTGAGCTAAAGCCGGTAGGACAGACCATCGCCTTTGGTGGTCGCCAGAGCAGGTAGTGATCAGTCGCCGAGAAGCGCGTGATACCGCCAGGTAGCCATGCAATTTGAGAGAATTGGCAATGGAGACCCGAATGGATTCAGCCTCGATCTTTGATCTAAGCCCCTCCGAGAAGCTCCAACTTGTCGAAGATCTGTGGGACGATCTTGCGGCCGCGCCGGAGGCCGTACCAGTCCACGATTGGCAAAAGCAGGAACTGGCACGCAGGAAAGCGAATCTACTGAAGAACCCAGCTTCGGGGCTGCCCTGGGAAGAGGTGAAGCGCAACGTGCGTGCCCGCTATGCCCGTTGAGCTGGTGATAGCTCCGGAAGCAGAGTTGGACATTGCAGAAGCCTGCCTCTGGTATGAAGGCCGCAGAGCCGGACTGGGTGAGGAGTTCCTGAGTTCGGTCGATGCGTGCCTGGAAAGCATCCGGCGCCGGCCCGAGATGTACCCTGTCGCTCACGAGGGCTACCGTCGCTCCCTGATACGGCGCTTTCCATACGCTGTGTTTTACGAGCAATCGGAGGCGACGGTCACGATCTACGCCGTATTTCACACTTCTCGCGACCCGGACAAATGGCGCCAGCGCCTTCCCTGATGAGTTGGGTTGGGGCCCACGACCGACGAGCGCCCCGGCTGTGCACGCAGCTTACTGTCGGTGCTCACGAGCGACGCGGGTATCAAGAAGCAATAGGCGAGGCACCGCCGCGCGCGCTTACAGGCCGCAAGGCGTCACCCAAATGCGCGGAAAGTGGCTGGAGTGTCGCGGCATTCAGGTGATGGTCTCTTACCACCCGTCCTACTTGCTGCGCCCGTACAATCAAGACGCCAAACGCGAAGCGTGGGAAGACCTCAAGAAAGTGCTGCACTTCGTGTACGACTGATGTGCGGTAGGACGGACCTGGACGGACCATCGCTTTTCATGGTCTGTCGTGCTTCGCCAAATCAGGTACTGGTCAGTCGCCGAGATGGGCGTTGCGCGCTCCTGGTGTCCAATCGCGTAGTCGGGGCGGCCTGCACGAGTTCGCCGGAACGCACGAGTGCCCTCAATAACGATACTTGATATCGTTAAGTCTGAAAGGGATCGAAAGCTTCATGAGACCGCTGATCCTGGCAGTGAACTGTCTGACCCTGGCCTGGGTATGCGCCTGCGGCCAGGCAGCGGAAGTGCCATCGTTCGAGGTAGTCACCGTCAAGCCGTCTTCGTCCGAACGGCGCATGTGCAGCGGCGGGCCCGGCACGAGCAGCCCGGGTATTTGGAGGTGCTCGATGCCCCTCGCTTTTTTCATTATCCAGGCATACGGCTTCGAGGTGTACCAGTTTCATCCCGGGAGTAGCTGCTGTCGGGCCGAGTTCGACATTTTGGCCAAAGTGCCGGAGGGAACCACCAAAGAGCAGTTTCGGCAAATGCTACAGAGTTTGCTGGCGGAACGCTTTAAGCTCAGATTCCACTATGAGCAAAAGGAAATGACGATCTTCGAACTGACCGTGGGGAAGAAGGGTCCGAAGATGAAGGAGTCGTCGCCGGATGCTGTGTCGGTTCCTGAAGGCCCGTGGGCGCATACGGAACCCAGTATAGGCAAGGACGGCTGCCCGGTGTTTCCGGCCGGTCGCGATGGCCGGACGGAGGGTTGGGCTGGGTGCAATCGCTGGACTGGGTTCAATCTTTCCATGCAGGAAATCGTCAAGACGTTGTCGTTCAACCTGGGCCGGAAGGTAGTCGACTCGACCGGGCTGAAGGGAAAGTACGACATCGATATTACGTGGTACCTCGAATGGAATGGCCCGCAAGAGCTGGTAGGAGAAGAGCCCGCCGATCTTCCGCACGGCCCGAGCCTCATACACGCCGTCAGGGATCAACTCGGTCTGGAGTTGATTCCGAAGAAAGGCACGGGCGACATTGTGGTTGTTGATCACTTTGAGAAGGTCCCGGTCGAGAATTGACTCGCGTCGATGTGCCTGCGCGATCCTGACCGGTGAGTGGCCAGATGGCTGCTCACTGGCCCATTAGCTCAAAACGCGAAACATTGACAGACGACAAAACCGATCGTCTGTCCGCCCTACTTCACCGCCAGCGTAACCCCCGCCTGGCTGGTGACGCCGCCGATGGTGATGGTCACGGGGACGGCGCTGCCTGGGGTGATCGATTCCGGAACCAGTGCGTTCACCTGCACCAGGCCGGCGGTGAGATCCGGCGCTTCGCCGCAATAATTGATCGTGGCTGGCTGGCCGCCAATGGTGGCTGAGCAGGAAGCCGCGACCTTCGGCAGCGGCGTTCCCGATACGCTGGACAGACGGCCGTCCATGCCCGGGGGCGTGGTCACTCCTTCACCGGTCCCGTATATGGAGACATACTGTCCGCGCTGGACCGGGTTCGCCGGACCATTCACGCTGTAGTCAGGGTTCAGAATGGCGCCCTGCCCACTGCCGGAGTTGCTGCTGGTGAAGATGCCCGGCTTGACGGCCGAGATGGCAATCTGGGACGGCGCCGACGGGTTGCCTTGATAGACCACCACCACGCTGGCCGTCTGCGTCTGCGCCACTTCGTAGGGGACGATGGCATTGACTTGCCCGTTCGCCGAGTAGGTCAGCGGCGCCGGATTGCCGTTGAAGAACACCTGCGTGCCGCCCAGGGAAGTCGTGAGCAGGCCATTGGAATCGAGTTGGAGGTTAGCCCCCGCGGCCGGTCCCAGCCCTTGGCCCCAGATGGTCACGATCTCTCCGGGCGCCATGCCGGTCTCATCGTACGAGGCTGCGTTGGTGACCGCGGCGATCGCCGGCTGCGGCACGGTCATCAGGCTCTGCGCCTGCGGAATCACCAGCAGCGTCATCGAATATGGCGGAAAAGTCGCGCTGACGCTGTTGCCGGCCACGTTGAGGTCGGGAGTCTGGCGCACGATGGCGCCGAGATTACTCTGGCTGTACTGCCACACTTGAGCGGTCCCGGCGGGTGTGAAGTCCGCGAGACTGATGCTATCGGCGATGGCGCCCGTGGTCTTGTTCAGCACCAGCACGGTGAGCGCGGAATCATGCCGCTCGGCGGCGAAGATGGAGAGCACATCCGGATTTTGCGTGGTGGCGGAGACGCTGGTCTCGCCGAACTGGCTGCCGTCGCCATCGTAGTTCAGGAAAATCTTGAAGGCGAAGGCGCCGGGGTCGGTGGGCGCGGGCGGTCCCCAAAGCGTGCCGTAGTCGAGCGACTCGCGCCCGAAAATGCCCAGTATGTCGGCTTGCGCGATGGCGCCAGTGATGCTCGCGAGCGCGTGCCACATGTACTCCGTGATGGCCAGCTTGGTGCCGGGATAGTTCTGGTCCACCCATTGGTGCATGCGCGGGATCAGTTGCGGCGGGGTCTGGTTGCCGTTCGCGTCGAATTCATCATCGCCGGCGCTCGTGTTGGGCACGATGTAGTTGGGATCCCAAAGCGCGCGCGTGGAGGTCATGCGCAGCGTTTCCGCCGCGGCATCGCCCACGGTGTCGCTCAACGAGTCCGGCGTGAGATAGCCGTGGATGTCCACCGCGTCCAGCAGGCGGTATCCGTTCTGCTTCTCGAACTGCTGCATCTGCTGCAGGTAATACTCTACCCAAGGCACGCCGCCGTGTGCTTTCTGGTCGACCGGGTTGTCCCAGTATTGGTAGGGAGGTTTATTCCATCCGTTCTGGAAATCCAAGCGAGAGTAGAAATAGCCGGGCCAACCGGCGGCCACCGGCCCGGTGACCAGCGCGCTGGGGTCCGCCGCTTTGACCGCTTGCGCCCATTTGAGGTTGCGCGCCATCATGTCATCGTAGGTGGCGGGCTGCTGGTAAATGTCGATGTGGACGCCGTACCACCATTCCGGCTCGTTATCCATGCTCCACAGACGCACGCCGCCGGCGTTGGCCGGGCCGTACCGCTCGATGAGGTATTTGACCCACTGCTGTTCGAACGCCGGGTCGGAGGGCTGGTAGGCGTCGGTCGGATTGTCGATGATTTGCTGGTTGTTCTTGAGCAGGATGCCGTTTCCGCAATTGGTGTTGTACTGATTCACGCCTGTCTGAGCGCCGTACTTCGCGACGCTGAAGCTGCAACTGACAGTGTCCTTCGGCGTCCAGTCCATCAGCGAGATAGTGCCCAGAGTGAGCGCGCCCGTCTGGAGGTTCGCTTCGTGGAACAGGTCGAACGACGAACCGTCGGGCAGCGCGGGTGTTCCGCTGTACTGCGCGTAGTTTTCAAAATACCAGTCCGACGCGGCGTTGCTGACATCGTTTTGCCAGTTGTAGCTGGTGGTGGCATCGCCGCCGAAGCGGCGCAGGGGAATGCGCATGATGCCGGCCAGCCCGTTGTCGGCGTACTCGTTGATGCCGTAGATATACGGGCTGATCGGGTGAACGCTGGCAGTGGCATCCACGGCGAGCGAGGGCGCAGCCTGCTGCGCGGCGCCGGCGAAACCCGCCAGGCAACCCAAAGTTATCGCGAGAAAAGGCCTCATTAACCGCTATCTTAGCGCCTGGCGCGGAGGCGCGAGTGGCGGTTCGATTGGTAGGCCCGATCGACAGAAATTGGTCGCGGGGTTCGGCCTAGTTGGCCTTCCTAAAGGCGAAGGTTGCCAGGTTCATGTTCCCTTCCGTCAGAATGTGAACGGTGAGAACGCTCTTGCCGGCTTGAAGATGAACCTTCGCGATTCCCAGCGCAATCCTCCAGTGGTGCCACTGCCGCCAGGCCAGTGGGTCGGATGCGTTGAATGTGGAGACGATGGTCAGCGGGCCGGTGGCCGGCTCTCCATTCACATCCAATGAGATCGTCCCGCCGCGATTGGAAGTGTAGAGCAGGTCGGCCGTGTAATCGCCGGCTTGCGCCACCTCGACCGTCATGTTGAACCACTCGCCCGGCTCGGTCCAGCCCACATAGAGCAGGTTCGCGGGCGGCTGGACCTGCTCGAACGGGTTGTCGTCGATCTGCGGGTCCAGCTTGAACTTGGTGTACGAAGTATCCACGCCTTCGCCCATGCGGAACTCATTCAGATAGGTCCCATTGGCCGGATTCAGCTCCCCGCTGCCGTGGTTCTTGGCGTCCGTATCGTGATAGGCCACGCCCTCCCCGCCGCGGTCGTAATACGCGCAGTGCACCACGCCGGGAATCTTCTGCGCCCCGCCGTTATAATAGCCGTCCTGGTAGGGAGTTCCCTTGTAATGACTCAGAAAGTCTCCGTTCGAAGCACCGAGCGCTGTGATGGTGAACAGGGCGGTCATCACAGGCAACCGCAAACCGGATTTCATCAGATTTCCTTTCACTGGCTACTGCCTCCTGAAGGCGAGGAAACGACCACACCGATTCCGTGACGGTCAGCGGTCGTGGCGTAGCAACATTGAGATCTTACACCCTCATCGCTCTCGCCTGCAATGAGCCGGTGGCGCCATGCGCGGCCCAGCCACTGAAATACAGACACGCTTCCTGCAGGCCCTTCTCGATGTCGCGGGGCATTGCGTTCGCACTGAGCGCAACCACGGGGATGTGCGCCGTGGACGGGTCTACGCGCAAGATTTTCAAGGCTTCCACACCGCTGATGCCGGGCAGATTGATGTCCATCAGGATCACCGTCGGCTGAGCGGTGCGCGCTACCTCAATGCCGAGAGCGCCGTTCACCGCGATGCCATCCCGCCTGGAGAATCTGATCGATGCTTGCAGTCTGGAAGGGCGTTGGCGGCGGGGAATCGGAAATGAGGCGACACGGCAACTCGCGCTGCAACTCGCACGCTGCAACTCGCACGCTGCAACTCGCAGGATCGAAGGATTGCGCCAAAGTATACAATAGACGGGACTGGAAGTCCGGCGGTGCCCGACGAGACCTCGGCACTCTGAGCCTGGCGACGACAAATGCACAGCGAAATCAGGGAAGGACCATCGATACAACGCATCCGCTTCTCGCCGCCACGCACCGGCGGCGATGGCAAACTCTGTTCTATTCTGCTGGCGCTGGTTTTTGCAGTGTCTCGCGTGATTTACTTTGCCTTGGGCGTGCGGCCCGACACCATACCCATCGGCACCTATTTGCAGTACATCGATCCGGCGCTCCTCAGGGAACATCTGTGGCAGAGTCTGTTCTATCTGCGAGAGCAGCCACCTGGGTTCAACCTGTATCTGGGGCTGGTGCTGAAGACGGCCACGCATCCGGAAGCTGTATTCTTCATCGTTCATTTATTGATGGGATTGGCGCTGGCCTTCAGCCTGATGGCGGTGATGATGCGCTTGGGCGTGGCAAATTGGCTGGCTTTCCTGCTGGCTGCGTTGTTTACGTCGAGCCCAATCACGGTGCTGTATGAGAATTGGGTCTTTTATGAATACCCAGTGATGGTCTCCCTCACCGTGGCCGCGTGGGCGATGGGGCGCTACATTCGCGCGGTGAAGTTCCGCGATGCGCTGTTCTTTTTCGTCTCGTTGACCGTTGTGGCCAGCGTGCGAGGAGTGTACCACCTGAGCTGGTTTCTGCTTCTTGCATCCTTGCTGATCTGGGTAACTAGAAACCACTGGAAGAGAGGCCTGTGGGCCGCCGCCGTGCCGACGCTGCTGATCGTCGCGTTCTATGCCAAGAATTACGTCGTGTTCGGCGACATGATTCCGGGGCAGGTATACAAGAAGATGAACTATGCCTTCATGGTGCAGCAGCAGGCACCTCCGGAAGCACTGGAACGGCTGAAGCGCGAAGGCAGGATCAGCAGGATTCTCGAGATCCCCGAGTTCGAAACCAAGACCTGTCTCTATGCGGAGTTTGTGAGGCAACCAGCGCCGACCGGCATCCTTCTGCTCGACATGCCGCAAAAGACCACTGGCGCCGATAACTGGAATTCGGCGTGGACATCGAAGGTGGCGGATTTCTATTACCGCGACGCTCAAGTCGTCGCTCGCGAGTGCCCGGGACTATTGTGGAAGCAAGTCCGCGCGAACCTGCGCACCTACCTGCTGCCAGCAACCGACGTGTATCCCTTCGATCAGACGCAGAGTGCAAATTCCTTACGGCCCTTTCTGAGTTGGTACGAGCGAATTACCGCTGGCGAGCTGTTTGTGGATCCCGATCCTGACTCAGACACCGAACCGATTGCGTGGCTGAATGTCTTTCTGTTCCCGGCCTGCCTGGCTGGCGGCCTGGTTCTCGCGGTCCGCGGGTTTTTGCGAAGCGGCGACTGGACGGGCGAACGGCATGCGCGATGCGCGACGATCCTGTTCCTGCTCTTCAACATTGCCTACGATTCGGCGGTCACCATCCTGTTTTCTCCAGGCGACCACAACCGTTATCGCGAAGAAGTTGCTCCGCTCTACGTTATCCTCCTCGGGCTGCTGGTGAACGCCTCATGGGTCAGGCTCCGCGCGTGGCGCGGCACGTTGGAAGCGTCCGGTAGACCCTCTTCCGTTTCGTGAAGTCTGGCCTTGCGGGGCGAAAACAGCGCCCAGAGGGAAAATGCAACTGAGAAGATCAAAGATCAAAGGAGGGCGGCTGGGTGTATGCTGAACAGGACCCGGGAGTCCAAAGTGAAAATTCCCGGCTGAGGTGGTAGCCGACGAATGAGAGAAGTCGAGTTGCTGATAGGGGGCATAATCGTGGGGCTGATGATTGCGATGCCCGTGGGACCGGTAAACATCTTGTGCATTCACCGGACGATCGAGGCAGGATGGCGGTCGGGCGTGATCTCCGGCCTCGGAGCGGCGACGGCCGACATGCTGTACGGCGGTGTCGCGGGCTTCAGCATCACACTCGTAGTCCAGTTCCTTATACGCGAACAATTCTGGATTCGCTTTTTCGGCGGCATTCTGCTGGTCGTTATCGGCATTTCGTACTTCTTCAAGCGGCCCGAGCCGCTGAGCGCGCAAGAGCAAGACCGCGGGAGCGCGTACTCGGATTTGAGGTCGACATTTCTCTTGACCCTCACGAATCCGACGACCGTGCTGTCGTTTCTCGCCCTCCTGGCTGCGCTCGGCATGGGGAATCAAAGGCAGTGGTGGTTGACCGTGTTTCTCGTAGTCGGGATCTTCTCGGGTTCGATGGCCTGGTGGATTGTGCTGAGCAGCATCGTGAACCACTTCCGCGGCCGGTTCAACGATCGCATCCTACAATCGATGAACCGCTTCGCTGGGCTAGCGATCGGGGGGTTCGGCGTAGCCGTATGCGTCCTTAGCCGCACTTGGCTGCGACGCTGACCAGGTGGCTGCCGATAACCCGAAATAACGCCGTCTCCAGGCCGATCGCAATCCGCCTCCCACTGGCCACTTGCCAGATGGCCGACGATCCTGGAGTTGGAGTGCGCGATAATACACTACGACGTGACAGAGGATCTAACCGCCGGGAGCCCAGTGTATCCCACAGCTCATCGAAGGACTTGGGGCCAGAAAATCGTAATGATCGGCAACCTTCACTTTCGAAGAAGCACACCGCGCGAAACGGCTGGCAAGTCCTGTCAGGCTGCGCGATTCGAAACTTCAACTCTGGAGCGGCCCAGGTCCCAGATCCAGCGGGCGACGCACCATTCACTTTCCCATACTTCCCAATGTCCCTCCCATCGGAAATCGGCCGGCATTTCGGACTCGGTGCGAGTATCGCAGCGGGGGATCGATGGACGTCTCGCCAGATCTTCGCACTTCGCGATGAGTGCGTTTTTGAGCATCGCTTCTGCCCGGAACCAGTCTTCTCGATCCGATCCAACGGGACAGCCGTTGTCTAGCCACAATTGGTACGCAACTGTGGCGATTTCGCCTTCAGTTCCTCGCCTTGGCATGGTTCACTTCCTTTCCGAGCCCTGTGGTTGCGCGACTCAGCGCAAGCGCAAGACTTTGCTCGATTCAGCCTCGCGCTTTTTATATAAGTCTGGGGGGTGGTTGACGACCGCAAAGCAGCGGACTTGCACGCCACAACTAAAAGGCCCCAAAGATAAGTAGATCTTGAGCGCCGAAATGATTATGCGGCGATTCCTTGACATTTGCAAGGGGGGAACGAGGCTTCCGAAACCGGGTTAAAAAGTTAATGTACTGGTGAGCACAACTGCTAGAGTTTGCAACAGATCAGGTTCAAATTGCCCATAATGCGCGTGCCGATTGGGGACATCGGGCAACCAGGTGAGGGGCAGCCTCAGAATGGACCAAGATGGGTAATCTAAGAATCTAAGCAGCCTACTTGGCCCTGTCCGCGATCCGGCCACCGGCGCGAATTTGCCATGGAGTGGGCAAAAACTCCCATCCGAACCTGGAGCTCATTTTGCCGGTCTGCCGTGATCCAGGCATAACGCAACCAGATCGGAGACATTCGCTTCGCCCACGCACATGACCGTATCCGCGCCGCCCCAATAGATCTTCACGGTTCCATCGCACTCGGGAACAGCCCCGCAGGTGAACACGACGTTGTGGACATATCCCGTGATTTCCCAGGGATCTTCCGGCTGTAAAATCCACGAGTCGCTCACTCCGATGACCTTCGCTGGGTTCAGTAGATCGTGAAGAGCGACCCCCAAGCGATAGACCGATCCGTCCATCGTCCGGAAAACGCCGTGATAGATGGAAAGCCATCCCTGGTCCGTTTTGATCGGCGGCGCGCCCGGACCGATCTTCATTTCATCCCAGTGATATTGTTCGGGCCGCATGATGAGTTGTGATTGGCCCCAAAAACGCAGATCCGGAGAATAGGAAATCCAAATTGACCAAGGGGCGATTTCCGAATGGGGACGGTCAAGCCGCGCATAGAGGCCGTCAAACTTTTCGGGGAAGATCACCACGTTCCGGTAGTCGGCCTCCGTGATGAGGGAGATCCTTTCCACGCGACTGAAGTCCTTCGTCTTTGCCAGGGCGATGCGGACTCCGTTTCGCGAGTAGGCGCTGTAGGTGATGAGGTACTCCCCATCCATGTGTGTCACGCGTGGATCCTCGACGCCGAACTCTTCGTAGGCCGCAAAAGGGCTGTCCCGGGCAGGAGTCAGAAATGGCTCCGGATCGGCCGTGAAGTGGAAGCCGTCGGGGCTGCGCGCCAGGCCGATGATGGACCGTCCTGTGCGTAGATGGGAACGGAACAGCATGATGTATTCGTTCTCATGCTTCGCCACCGCTGCGTTGTGGACCGTTTCTACCGGGTAAGGGATATCGGCTTTGGTGAGGATGGGGTTGTGAGCGTATCGCCTTACGAGGTCCGGCTTAGTATTCATGACTTCCCTTCCAACGCGAAGATCGCCCCGTAGACCCGTTCGTAAGCTTCCACCATGGTTTCGATAGAGAAACACTGCTGGACCCGTTGGCGGCAGGCGTTGCGATCGATTTCACCAAGGCGTTCCAGGGCCTCGACCGCCTGGTGGACGTTATTGACGAGGAAGCCCGTCTGCCCGTCCTGAATCACTTCGCGGCAAGAGCCGAGGTCCATGGCGATCACGGGCACGCCGGCGGCATTGGCTTCCGCCAGGACCAGTCCGAATCGCTCCGGAATGGTGGTCAGGTGCAGCAACGCTCGGGCACGCGCGAACAACGCGTTCTTGCCCGGCACGTCCACCGGCCCGATGTAGCGGATCGCCTGATCGAGGTGGGGCTCCACCTGCTCTCGGAAGTATGTCCGATCTTGGATAATGCCTGCGATGAGCAGCGGCAACCCGCTCAGGCGAGCGACCTCGATCGCCAGGTGGACACCCTTGTCAGGGTGAATCCGGCCGAGGAAGATCAGGTGATCGCCGCCAGTTTCCTGCATCGGGTATAGCGAAAGGTCAATGCCGTTATAGACTGTCGCCAGATAATTCAGACCCGGTGCGCGATCGGAGTTGCTGATCGAGACGAAATATCCGTCACGGTACTTCTCATAGACGGGCATGATTCTGGGCGACGAGAATCCGTGGATGGTCGTCAGAACCGGGGTCTTCACCAGCCGGCTGTAGGAAAGCGCCATGAAGTCGCAATGGCTATGGATCAGGTCAAACTCAGCCGCGTGCTCGAAGGCTTCCGAGATGTGAAGGTATTCGGCTACCTTGGGATCGATGGCGGGATCCTCTTCATACCCCCGGTCCACTACGGCATGCAGGTGAGCGCGGGTCACGGAATCCCCGGTGGCGAACAGCGTCACGTCCCAGCCACGGGAGACCAGTCCTTCGGTGATGTTGCCGGCAACTGTCTCCCACGCGCCGTATTGCCGGGGAGGTGTTCGCCAGGCTACAGGCGACAGGACGGCCACCCTTTTGTTGGGGACGGTCATGCTGGCGATGGGGCTTCCCGCTCCATGGCAGCCAGCACCTCGGCGAGCGCGACGGTTGCGAAACCAGTGGCGTTATCGGCCATGCCATAAGGAATGATTAGTTCGCCTGAGTGGACGAGAGCTCCGCAGGTATAAACGACATTGGGCACGTAACCTTCACGCTCGTTCTGGTTCGGCTTGAGCAAGGGTTCGCGGAGCCGTCCTATCACTTTGGTCGGGTCATCGCGATCGAGGAGGAACGCGCCGATCGAGTACTGTCGCATCGGCCCGACCCCGTGGCTGAGTACCAGCCAGCCGGCATCGGTTTCCACGGGGGATCCACAGTTCCCAAGCTGGACCAGTTCCCACGAAAACTTAGGTTTCACGAGCACCCTACGCTCATTCCAGAAGTGGACGTTGTCGGAAAACATGAGATAGATGTTCTCATTGTCCTGGCGGGAGAGCATGGCATAGAGGCCATTGATTTTCCTGGGGAAGATGGCCATGCCTTTGTTTTGGGCGGCCGGGCCATTCAGGGTAATGAATCGAAAGAGGAGGAAATCGGAGGTCTCCACCAGCTCCGGCATGACGACCTTGCCATCGAAGGCGGTGAAGGTTCCATAGTAGATGTGAGTACCGTCGTCATTCTGGAAACAAACGAACCGCGCGTCCTCGATGCCGTTGCGTTGCGAGGGTGTGGCTGGGAATAATATGCGCTCGGACAACTGCTGCTCCGGCTGGAACTGGACCTCGTAGTTGGACCGGGCCAGAATCCAAATCCCCTGTGCCTCGTCTTGATCTTCGGGCGTCATTCCATCCGGCAGGCGGAACTGTTCGGCTTGGAGGCTGGCGCGAAGCTCTTCGAGCGAGAACGAGTTCCCAAGTTTGTTCATGACCCGGCGCGTCAATTCGCGCGTCAATCTAAGCTCAATGAGCTTCCGCGCGAACAGTCCCTTCTCGTAAAGGGGGTTTGGGATTTGACGAGGCTCGGTGAGAAAGCCAGCGGATGTTAATACGTCGATCCGACGATCGGGATGGATGATACCGGTTCGGAACGTGATGGAAGAAATGTGCCCTTCTCCGGTGGCGCGGAGGCTGAGAATGAACCGCAGGGAGCCAGTTGGCAGGCCGGTTTGATCGGGGTGCGGCACGATCGAGGGATTGAACAGCGCGGCGGATTCCAAAGAGTATTCGGCCAGGAAATAGGAGCCGATCAACAGCCGTCTTTGTTCGGAGAGTTCCTCATCCGTCAATAGCATCTCGCGGACTTGTTCAAAGCGTTCCAGAAAGCGGCGGCGGATGTGCTGGTGCCTCTGGGAGAACTCGGCGGAGATCTCATCCAGGAGGACGCCGACCCGGTCTTCCGGCAGCGATATGATTCTGGCGACGATGCTGCCGACCCGCTGCGAATCTCCCGGACCGATTGGCCGTAGAAGCACGCGCGATTGATCGGGCCTGAGAATCGTGGAATCGCGACTGACGTGAATTGGGTTGGGGTTCATGGGCAGATTGTTCTAAGCAGAAAACCGGAAGTCGTCATTACGCCTCAATGGCGATGGGTTGGCTCAAAGCCAAGCATCGATCCATCATACCGGTTCCTCGACGTACAACAGTAACGAAATCGCCCGCTACTCGTCCCCAGTTTTGCTTGATGGCTCCGCCACCCCGAGGTAATGTCCGCATGGCTGCCGATAATGCCCATTAAAAGGAGTGAAATGAATGAGTTAACGTTGGCGAACAGAGCGGCGAACTGGCCGAGGCTGAAGACCCTGGTCCTGGATGGCGTTTCCTCCCCGATCACAAAGCGCGTTTACAATCAGAGCCCCGGCCCGGATTCACCAAGGCCACGGTGGGCGCCTGGGCGAGTGGCGTTGAAGGCGCGCAGGTCTGGTGCGGTTTCGATCAACGTCCGGATCACCACGGGCGCGGAAGCCAGAATCCAACCAGGCAGGATCGGGCCGTGAATTATCGGACACCTTACCTGGCCCTCACGGAAGACTACGCACCGATCTCCCGGACGCTGGACCCGACCACCGCCCGCATGGTCGTGGTCATCGGCGGCCTCACCGGCTACGGAACCATTGCCGCGGGTGAGTTTCTCACCGATCTCACCCCTCGAAGCCATGGCCAAAGGGGCGCCGAAGGGCTGGGAGCGGAAGAACATTCAACTGGTCTCAGCGACGAGAGTCATTCACGGCACCTCCGGGCCGCCCCGCATACTCGAGCGGCACTTCTGGTAAGCCAAGCACAACGAAGATATACTTAGCGCGCCGGCTCTTTCACTTTCAGGAGTTGATCGCCCGGCACATTCTTCAGTTCCTGCACGACGCCCGACGGCCAGTGAATCTCCACCAGGTCCACCGAGGCGTTCCGGCCCAGTCCGAAATGCACCGGGCCAGCACTGGAGGACGCATAACCCACGCTCGTGGCGAGGTGATTATATTGAGGGCCGCTCTTGGTGACAATCTTGATGCGAGCGCCAATGGCGTCGCGATTACTTTTCGTGCCTTCCAGCCGGAGTTCCAGCCAATGATTCGAGCCCGGGCTCTGGTTCATCCAGATTTCAGCGGGCGCGCTGAGCGCGCTCACCACAATGTCCAGGCGTCCGTCGCCATCGAGGTCGCCCATGGCCGAACCGCGGTGCCGCGATGGCGCTTGCGCCGCGAATCCGGCCTCGCCGGTGAGAGCGGCGAACTTCATGCCACCCAGATTGCGGAATACAGTGTTATTCTGCGCCACCAGCAGGTGAGACGACGCCAGAAGCGATTGCACATGACCTCGAGAAACGAAGATATCCTTCCACCCGTCGTTGTCGAAATCGGCGATCATCGGTGAGTAACCGGACATAGGCTCGCTCAGTTGGCCCATCTTACTCTGCGAAGTTACTTCCACGAAGTCTCCTTTCCCGGTGTTCCTGTAAATGGGAAAAGTCTCGTTGTCGAGCGCCGCCAGGCAAATGTCGGGATAGCCGTCGTTGTCGAGGTCCCGGAAATCCACACCCATCCCGGAAATGTATGTGCCATCTTCGCGGAGCGCCACATTGGCGTCGAAAGCAACCTCCTCGAACTTCCCATCGCCCTTGTTATGAAACAGCGAATTGAATAGCTTGTCGTTGGCGATGAAGAAGTCCATGTGGCCATCCAGATCGTAGTCCGCCACTCCCACGCCCATGCCCTTGCCGGGATGCGCCCGAAGACCCGAGGAGACGGAGACGTCCGTGAACGTGCCATCGCCGTTGTTCAGGAATAACTGGTTGGGCGTCTTCCCGTAAAATCTCGGATGACAGTATTCTTGATGGCCGTTATCCAGGCATACCGGCTCCTTATCGCCGTCCCACTGCAGGTAGTTCACCACCAGCAGATCCAGGAGGCCATCATTGTTGACATCCACCCACGCGCCACCCACGGACCAGAGTGGACCGTACTCGGGGTCGGGTTTAGAGGATAGGCCGGCCTTCGCCGTAACGTCGGTGAACGTGCCGTCGCCGTTGTTGTGATACAGCGTGTTGCGATGCACGCCGCCGACGAAGATGTCCTCGTAACCGTCGTTGTCGTAGTCGCCGATCGCCACGCCGGTATCGTAGCCAGTTCCGGCGAGGCCCGCTTTCGCGGTGACGTCTTTGAAGTGGCCGGTGCCATCGTTTTCGAACAGGCGGTTGGAGTACTTCGGCGAGCTCTTTTTGAGCGTGCCGATATCGGCTCCGTTGGTGAAGAAGATATCCAGCTTGCCGTCGTTGTTGTAGTCGAAGATGGCCACGCCGCCGGCCATCGTTTCAGGCGCGTGGCGCTCGGGCGTCTCACAACTCTCCAGCCTGAAATCGATCGGCCGGTAAGCGAATCGGATGGGGCTCTCGGCAACAGGAGGCGCGGCAACCAGCCACAGCGCGGCTCCGGCCAGCGCCGCCACGGCTGAGCCGAGTGCGCGGGTACCTGTCATAAACCTGGTGCCACGAACGTCCGAAGCACGGCCACGTCTCCGCCAGGCTCCACGGTTACCGGCCCTTCCGCGACCATCGGAAAACCGAGCCGAGCGACTATCGTTCGGAATCCGTTGCGCCTTACATACGGCAGTGACCCTGGAACCAGGCTCATTCGCCTTCAGTGTACATCTTAAATAAGACCAGTCGCACCGCAGACTGTCATAACGGCAGCTTGTCATAACGGCCGTGGCAACCAGGGCAAGAGCCAGTGTCGATGCTGTCGGAACTACTGGGCGCAGGATTTTGACACAGTTTTGGCACAGTTGAGTCGAAGGATAAAGGCGGAAGGCGATGGGTGGAGATCAAACTGGATCGTTTAGAATCAATGACGACTTGGTAGGCCCGGCTGGACTCGAACCAGCGACCACCTGCTTAGAAGGCAGGTGCTCTATCCACCTGAGCTACGGGCCCACGGGGCACGCGTCCACCCACCGCCATCATAGCAGGTGAGCCCGCGGTGTTTAGTCACTGCGCCGCGGGAAAAAGAGTGCTTCAGCGGGCGCGCCGGGATTCCGTGATAATGTAAGGACCGGCAGGCCGAGCGCAGTGGCCGGCCCGGCCCCTAAACCATGACCGACCCCAAGCTGCCAGTACTGATCTCCGCCGAGAAGATCCAGGCCCGGATTCGCGAGTTAGGCGCGCAGATTTCCGCCGACTATCCGCAGGGCGACCTCTATTTCATCTGCATCCTGAAAGGAGCGTGCTTTTTCATGACGGACCTGGCGCGCGCCATGAAGCGCGACGTGTCGGTGGACTTCATGGGCATCTCGACCTATGGCAAGGGGAAGACCAGCTCCGGCGAAGTGCGGTTGACCAAGGACCTCGACATCTCGATCGAGGGGAGCAATGTGGTGATCGTGGAAGATATCGTCGATAGCGGTGTGACGCTGAATTACCTGATGCACGTGCTCGATCAGCGCAAGCCGCACTCGATACGGATCGCGGCGCTGCTCGACAAGCCGGAGCGGCGGCTGCGTCCGGTTCACGTGCACTACTCCGGCTTCCAGATCCCGGACCGGTTTGTGGTGGGATACGGCCTGGACTACGCGGAGAAGTACCGCAACCTGGACGACGTGTGCGTCCTGGATGCGGAGTAGAGCGGCCGAAGACGGCGCGGAGGCAGAGAACTTACCAATTAAGGCCGGAGTGAGGCAGACGCGAGGCCGTCCGCCGTTCCCCAAATAAAAAAGCCTCCGCGGTTAGCGGAGGCTTTTGGATTAAACCGGGCGACTTCCTACTCTCCCACACACTTGCGCGTGCAGTACCATCGGGGCTGAGAGGCTTAACTGCCGTGTTCGGGATGGGAACGGGTGGGTCCCTCTCGCTAAGGTCACCCAGAAGTCATAGAAATCAGGAGCCAGAAGACAGGATTCAGATTTCGATCACCGAGAACCGGCGCTCCTTATTCTGACTCCTGACTTCTGTCTCCTTCTTGCTGAATATTGACGGGCTAGCGGAAAAAGCAGCGCTAACGGGAACAAGTCTTTGAAGCTTGCTGCCGTGTGTGCGCAGTAAATTTTATGGTCAAGCCGAACGGGCGATTAGTAACGGTAAGCTCAACTGGTCACCCAGCTTACACATCCGTCCTATCAAACAGGTAGTCTACCTGTGCCCTTCAAAGCTTACGCTTGGGAGATCTCATCTTGGGGAAGGTTTCACGCTTATATGCCTTCAGCGTTTATCCTGACCGAACTTCGCTACCCAGCGATGCCCCTGGCGGGACAACTGGATCACAAGAGGTTCGTCCACCCCGGTCCTCTCGTACTAAGGGCAGGCCCCCTCAAATCTCCTACGCCCACCACAGATAGGGACCGAACTGTCTCGCGACGTTCTGAACCCAGCTCACGTACCGCTTTAATAGGCGAACAGCCTAACCCTTGGGAGCTTCTACACCCCCAGGATGCGATGAGCCGACATCGAGGTGCCAAACCGGAGCGTCGATGTGAACTCTTGACTCCGATCAGCCTGTTATCCCCGGCGTACCTTTTATCCGTTGAGCGATGGCCCTTCCATACAGAACCACCGGATCACTAAAGCCTACTTTCGTATCTGCTCGACTTGTTGGTCTCGCAGTTAACCTGGTTTATGCTTTTGCACTCGTCGGCGGATTTCCAAGCCGCCTGAACCAAGCTTCGCGCGCCTCCGTTACAATTTAGGAGGCGACCGCCCCAGTCAAACTACCCGCCTTCCACTGTCCCTCTCGACGATTCAGTCGAGTAGGTTAGAACCACAGAACCATCAGGGTGGTATCTCACCGTTGGCTCAGCCGAATCCGAGAATCCGGCTTCAAAGCCTCCCACCTATCCTGCGCAGATGGCCCCATAGTTCCATGAAAGGGTATAGTAAAGGTGCACGGGGTCTTTCCGTCTAGTGGCGGGCACCCGGCGTCTTCACCGGGACCACAAGTTCGCCGGGCGGCAGGTTAAGACAGTTCTCAGATCGTTACGCCATTCGTGCAGGTCGGAACTTACCCGACAAGGAATTTCGCTACCTTAGGACCGTTATAGTTACGGCCGCCGTTCACCGGGGCTTCAGTTCAAAGCTTCGCCTTGCGGCTAACCTCTCCCTTTAACCTTCCGGCACCGGGCAGGCGTCAGCCCCTATACGTCGTTTTCGACTTTGCAGAGACCTGTGTTTTTGTTAAACAGTCGCCTGAGACGATTCACTGCGGCTCTTGTTGCCAAGAGCACTCCTTCTCCCGAAGTTACGGAGCTAATGTGCCTAGTTCCTGAACCTACCATCACCCGAGCGCCTTAGAATATTCTTCACGTCCACCTGTGTCGGTTTGTGGTACGGATACCTTACTTCTCCTTAGGGGCTTTTCCTGGCAGACGACCCGGCGGATTTGCCTATCCGGATCTCCTCTCCCCCAACCGGAGAAACCATTACCCCGGCCGAGCTTGAGTCTGCGTCCCCCCATCGGTCTTGATCGAAACAAGGTAGTGCAGGAATATTAACCTGCTGTCCATCCGCTACGCCTTTCGGCCTCGCGTTAGGCTCCGACTAACCCTGAGCGGATTAACCTTTCTCAGGAATCCTTAGACTTACGGCGACCAGGGTTCGCACCTGGTTTCTCGCTACTTATGCTGGCAGAGTCACTTCCCAACGCTCCAGCCGTGCTTTCGCTCGACCTTCACAGCTGTTGAGAACGCTCTCCTACCATTCGCCTAGCAAGCTAGACGAATCCGTAACTTCGGTACCATGCTTAAGCCCCGTTATATTGTCGGCACCGGGCCGCTCGACCAGTGAGCTATTACGCTTTCTTTAAAGGATGGCTGCTTCTAAGCCAACCTCCTGGCTGTCTGAGCGTCCCGACTTCCTTTCCCACTGAGCATGGATTTGGGGACCTTAGTTGACGGTCTGGGCTGTTTCCCTTTCGACAATGAAGCTTAGCCCCCACTGTCTGACTCCCTCGCTACACATTCACGGCATTCGCAGTTTGGTTGGATTCGGTAACCTGGGAAGGCCCCTAGTCCAATCAGTTCTCTACCACCGCGACGGACCACGAGAGGCTAGCCCTAAAGCTATTTCGGAGAGAACGAGCTATCACGGAATTTGATTAGCCTTTCACCCCTACCCTCAGCTCATCCAAGCTGTTTTCAACCAACACTGGTTCGGACCTCCATCCGCTGTTACACGGACTTCATCCTGGCCAAGGGTAGATCATCCCGCTTCGCGTCTATTCCCAGCGACTGCATCGCCCTATTCAGACTCGCTTTCGCTACGGCTCGCTTACGCTTAACCTTGCCACTGAGAATAACTAGCCAGCTCATTATGCAATAGGCACGAGGTCAGGCATTCCGGTTGCCCGGCATAGCCCTCCCACTGCTTGTAGGCGTGTGGTTTCAGGTACTATTTCACTCCCCTCGCAGGGGTTCTTTTCACCTTTCCCTCACGGTACTAGTTCACTATCGGTCGCAAGTGAGTATTTAGCCTTACCGGATGGTCCCGGTAGATTCCCGCAGGGTTCCACGTGTCCCGCGGTACTTAGGAGCCACTGGAAGGAGGATTGCATTTTCACCTACGCGGCTGTCACGCTCTATGGCCGGCCTTTCCAGACCGTTCGATTAACACTTTCCTATCCCTCTTTTAACCTGCCGGCGGCTTCGTTGCCGAAGCAGCCTGCAGATTATTGTGGTCCTGCAACCCCAAGCTCTCCTTTCGAATCGCCTGGTTTAGGCTTTTCCGAGTTCGCTCGCCACTACTATCGGAATCACGGTTGTTTTCTCTTCCTTCGGGTACTGAGATGGTTCACTTCCCCGAGTTCGCCCGATCCACCTATGTATTCAGTGAAACGTAGCGGGTGTTCACACCCACTGGGTTTCCCCATTCGGAAATCCCCGGATCACAGCCTGTTAGCGGCTTCCCGAGGCTTATCGCAGCTGACCACGTCCTTCATCGCCTACTTGCGCCAAGGCATCCACACACACGCCCTTAGTAGCTTGACCATAAAATCTACTTCACACACACAACCGGCGGCCGACTTACTCCGCCCCCGATTTACCGGGGACGAATTGGGCCAACACGCCGCTGTGAACGCTACTTCTTCGCGCTACATACTTGTGTTTAATTAATGCCCGTCAATATTCAGTTGTCAAAGATCGATTTCCTGAGAATCCAGGAGTCGGAAGTCAGGAAACCTCTATCGCCTGACTACTGGCTTCTGACTTCTCTTGTTAGCTGGTGGGCCTGGGTAGAGTCGAACTACCGACCTCACCCTTATCAGGGGTGCGCTCTACCAGCTGAGCTACAGGCCCAAGGGATAGAACGCCGGTCAAGCGGCGAATACCCGCCGATCCGGCTCCACAACGCTGGTGGAGCTGGTCGGGATCGAACCGGCGACCTCCTGAATGCAAATCAGGCGCTCTCCCAGCTGAGCTACAGCCCCATTTCGACCGCGCAAGCGCGGCCGGAAATCTAATCGAGGCCAGTTGGATACAGAAGCCATGAGACAAGCCCACGGCCTTTTCAGAAAACTCGAGGAACTCTAAGTGGAGATTGGGAGCGGACTCCCGGCTAGGCGCGCCTTGCCCAAAACCGAAGTTCTGGATGGGACTAACTTGACCGGTGCTTGGAGTGGAACGGCTGTTTCTTACTTGATCCTGTGTACATTAACAGAGATCGTATTTCGGAAACTCCACCCACGTTCTCTCTTAGAAAGGAGGTGATCCAGCCGCAGGTTCTCCTACGGCTACCTTGTTACGACTTCACCCCAATCATGGATCATACCTTGGGCCGCTGCCTCCCTTGCGGGTCAGCCTGCAGACTTCTAGTACAATCCACTTTCGTGATGTGACGGGCGGTGTGTACAAGGCCCGGGAACGTATTCACGGCAGCGTGCTGATCTGCCATTACTAGCGATTCCAGCTTCATGCAGGCGAGTTGCAGCCTGCAATCCGAACTGAGAACGGTTTTCTGCGATTGGCTCCCCCTTGCGGGTTTGCAGCGCTTTGTACCGTCCATTGTAGCACGTGTGTAGCCCTGGACATAAAGGCCATGAGGACTTGACGTCATCCCCACCTTCCTCCAGGTTATCCCTGGCGGTCTCCTGCGAGTTCCGTTCTTGCGAACATGGCAACACAGGACAAGGGTTGCGCTCGTTGCGGGACTTAACCCAACATCTCACGACACGAGCTGACGACAGCCATGCAGCACCTCGACTGGACCCCCTTGCGGGGTAGTAATGTTTCCACCACCGTTGACCAGCCGTTCGAGCCCAGGTAAGGTTCTTCGCGTTGCGTCGAATTGAACCACATGCTCCACCGCTTGTGCGGGCCCCCGTCAATTCCTTTGAGTTTCAGCCTTGCGACTGTACTCCCCAGGCGGCATATTTAACGCGTTAGCTCCGGCACGGATCAACTGAATGACCCACACCAAATATGCATCGTTTAGGGCGTGGACTACCAGGGTATCTAATCCTGTTTGCTACCCACGCTTTCGTGTTTCAGCGTCAGTTATGGTCCAGAAAGCCGTCTACACCGCCGGTGTTCCTCCTGATATCTACGCATTTCACCGCTACACCAGGAATTCCACTTTCCTCTCCCACACTCTAGTCACTCAGTATTCGGCGCACCCTCCCGGTTGAGCCGGGAGATTTCACACCAAACTTAGGCGACCGCCTACACACCCTTTACGCCCAGTAACTCCGAACAACGCTCGCTGCCTACGTATTACCGCGGCTGCTGGCACGTAGTTAGCCGCAGCTGCTTCTGCAGGTACCGTCATAATCTTCCCTGCCGAAAGAGCTTTACACCCCGAAGGGCTTCATCGCTCACGCGGCGTCGCTGCATCAGGGTTTCCCCCATTGTGCAAGATTCCCCACTGCTGCCTCCCGTAGGAGTCTGGCCCGTGTTTCAGTGCCAGTGTGGCCGTGTGCCCTCTCAGGCCGGCTACCGATCTCTGCCTTGGTAGGCTTTTACCCTGCCAACTAGCTAATCGGCCGCGGACTCCTCTCTCAGCGCATTGCTGCTTTCTCCTCACGGACTTATGCGGTATTAGCCCCGGTTTCCCTGGGTTATTCCACACTAAGAGGTAGATGATCCACGTGTTACTCACCCGTACGCCACTTTACTCACTGGATTGCTCCAGCTTTCTCGTTCGACTTGCATGTGTTAGGCGCGCCGCCAGCGTTGATTCTGAGCCGGGATCAAACTCTCATTTGAAACATATGAGAATGGCCAGGGACAAGCCCCGACCTCAAGATCGCTCCGCTATTTACTCAGAGTTCTCTGACGAGTTTTCCTTACTGCATCCAACCAGATTGTCAAAGATCTGCGCAGCCCGAATCGACATCGATAATGCCGGAACTGACTGCGGGCCTCGAAACTTGATATCGACAGCTACGCACAAATGGCGTACGCCATCGAAGAAATCGGAAATTCAAAAAGAGCCAAACAGGAAGGCCGTATTCCACTTCCCCGGTGGCCCGGGAAAGCTTTGTTACCATTCCTTGCAGAAGTCTCTCTCTTTATACCACTCTTCGCCCAGCAGTTGCAAACACTACCTGCTAACCGAAAGACTTCAAATTGGGCGGCTTTGTTAGAATATCAGAGTTTCAAGACCTTGCGCAACTTTTTTGTCAACAAAATGAAAACTATTACGTAATCATCTGAAAACAGATGATTTATAGATCTGTTTCCAGCCGCGGCGCTTGTTACAATGGGAGCCATGCGGCTGGCTTTCATGGCATTCCTGGCACCGCTGGCGCTAGCCGGCCAAGCTTCGCCGTCGGCCGCGGCTCTCGCAAAGCCGGGCCTGGAAGCGGCCGGCCCCCAGCTGGCGCGAGTGGCGGAAGAGGCCGACGCGATGGCGCAGAACATCACCAAAACGCTGACCATCGAAACGCTCGAACAGCGCAGCGTACTGCCGCCACTGCGCTTTCGGCCGCGCGTTGGAGCCGCCGCCACTGCCCTCGCCGTGCGCTCTACAGTCCGCCAGATCGTGTCGGAATATAGCGTGGGCACGCTGCGGGATGCCGATTCCGGTGACCTGCATGAGTTTCGCCAGGTAATTTCGGCCGATGGGCACCCGGTGCAAACCGAGGAGAACGCGCGCCGCGCTTTATCACTCGGCCTGCAGTCGCCTAGCGACCGGACCCGCAAGCGGATGCTGGAGCAACTCACCCAGCTCGGCTTGGTCGATATCGCCACCGACTACGGTCTGATCTTGCTCGAATTCACGCGGCGCGGATGGCAAAACCTGCAATTCGGCCCCTCCGAGCAGGCGCGGTTGGGCACCGATACGGCGGTCGTGCTCACCTGGAAGCAACTCTCGACGGCCAGTGGCGAGTTGGAATTCCATGGCCGGCGAGCGCTGCACCAATCGCTCCAAGGCCGGCTCTGGATGCGCAAGTCCGATGGATTGCCGCTGCGCGTGGAAGCCTGGGCCGAGGTCGTGGACGCGGGCCGCACCGTGCGCGACCAGGCCAGCGTTGATTATGTGATGTCGTCCCACGGCTTCTTGGCGCCGGTTTCGGTGGTGCATCGCCATTTGGTGGACGGCCAGGTTATGACCGAAAACCTCTACCGCTACCAGCCCTTCAAAATGTTCAGCGCTGATGCGGAGATCAAATTCACCGAAACGCCGGAGCCGCCGCCCGCACCGGCCAAGCCATGACACGCATACTATACCTGCACGGGTTCGCCTCCGGTCCGGCATCCAACAAGGCCCGCTTTTTCGAGCGGCGCCTGGAAGCCGCCGGAGCGCACGTGGCGGCGCTCGATCTGGCGCGCGGCGATTTCGAGCACCTCACCATCACCGGCCAATTGCAAGCGGTCGAGGAGGCGGCGGCGGGTGAACCGGTGGCATTGATGGGATCCAGCCTGGGAGGCTATCTCGCGGCACTCTACGCCGCGCGTCATGCCGAGGTAACCCGACTGGTGCTGCTGGCGCCGGCCTTCGGTTTTGTCCGCCGCTGGCCGGAACGCCTGGGCGCCGAAGCCGTGGAAAACTGGCGCCGCACCGGCTGGATGGAGGTGTTCCACTACGCCGAAGGCCGCCACCGCGCAATCTCCTACGCACTGCTGGAAGATGGCGCGCAGTATGAGGACTACCCGGACTTCACGCAGCCGGCTTTGATCTTTCACGGCATCGACGACGATGTGGTCCCCGCGGAATTGTCGCGCCGCTTCGTGGCGGCCCATCCCAACGCTACGCTGGAGATCGTCGATTCAGGCCACGAGATGCTGAACGTGTTGGATTCGATAGCACCCCAGGTCACCGGGTTTCTGCTGTCGTAGGCGGGCCCCAGATAAATGTCCTTGCCTTACAGCGCTCGTCCCTTGCGCCAGTGCCCTTCGAACAGGCCTTGCATGGCTTCGCCCATGCCCTCGTGATCGAACACCACCGATGTCCAGGCGGGCTTGGTAATCACCGGATCGAGCAGCGCCACCAGGCCGCGCGATCCGTCGAATACCGCCAGTTTCATGGGCAGCGAATCGGCCACCCGCACTTCCACGCCGACGGCGGCGTAGTCGCTCAGGCGCTGGCGATGCTCTTCGTCGAGCGAAGCGGCTTCGAGCAGGATGCGGCACCTTACGCCGGCCGCGGCGGCCTGCTTCACCAGCTTTTCGTCCAGCGGGTCCACTGCGTAGGGCGGCCGCGAAAACTCCAGATACTCGGTTCGCACTTCGGCCAGCATGCGCCGGTATTCGGCCGCGGTCTGCGCGGGTTCGCTCACGATCCGCAAGAAATCCAGCGTGCCGCGCCCGCCCTGGCCTTCGGAGTACAGCAGTTTCAAATCGTCGGTCAAGGCTGCGCCGGCCCGGCCATTGTCGGCCAACTCCTGATCGAGCGCCTCGCGCCGCCGGCTCAAATAGCCGGGGATGGCGAGGCTCGGTTCCACCGCCGAGAACAGTTTGGTCCGCTCCTGCACCACTTGAGCGAAGCCTTTTTCCACCAGGCTGTCCAAAACCTCGTAGATCTTCTGGCGCGGCACGTGGGCGCGCGCCGCCAGTTCCAGCGCCTTGAACCGCGGATGTCCCAGCAACACCAGGTAAGAACGGGACTCATAGGCGTTGAGCCCCAATTGTTGCAGCCTGCGCCAGAATCGTTGGAAATCCACCGGGGCCAACTCTGCGTCCATATGCTTTCAACCTTACCAAACGCAATCGCCCTTGGAGGAATTGGCGGCGGGCCTCTTTGCCGGCGTTTTCTTGCGTTATACTCCGGCGCATGGAGAAGCGCTGTGGATTGATGGCGTTGTTGGCGCTCGGTTGGGTGGTGGGAGCCAACTGCCAATCCAGCGCCGTGCCAGGCATGGAGTGGAAGCAGTTGGAGTCGCCGGAGCAGGCGGGTTGGCCGGCGGAGAAACTGACCAGCCTGCACAAGTATGTCGAAGAGATGGGCTCCACATCGGCGATGATCGTGCAGCATGGCCTGGTGGTTGCCGAATGGGGAGATGCCGCACACAGGTCCAACCTGCACTCCTGCCGCAAGAGCTTGCTGAACTCGCTGATTGGCATCGCAGTGGCCGAAGGCAAGATCAACCTTGACGATACGCTTGAGAAGCTGGGCATTGACGATAAGAAGCCGTCGCTGACGTTCGAGGAGACGCAGGCGACGGTGCGCGATCTCCTCGAGGCGCGCTCGGGAGTCTACCACCCCGCCGCCTACGAGACCAAGGGGATGGTGGAACAGAGGCCGCCGCGCGGCTCCCATGCCCCTGGAACGTTCTGGTATTACAACAACTGGGATTTCAACGCACTCGGCTGGATCTATGAAAAGGCGGCGGGCACGAAGATATTCGACGCATTTTACCGGGAGATCGCGCAGCCGATAGGAATGCAGGATTTTAGACCGGGCGACGGGCATTACATCACCAGCGCGGATTCGCGCTTCCCCGCGTACGTTTTTGAGATGAGCGCTCGAGATTTTGCGCGCTTTGCCATGCTGTACCTCGATGGGGGCAAATGGAACAACACCCAAATCGTTCCGCGGGACTGGGTGAACGCCAGCATCCGCCCGTATTCCGATGTAGAGTCAGGCGGCTATGGGTATCTATGGTGGACCGGCGACGCGGTGAGCGGCACGCCGCAGAGAATCCGCTTCCCGAAAGGCAGCTTCTGGGCGGAGGGCCATCTTGGGCAGTATGCCGTAGTTGTGCCGTCACTCGATCTGATCGTTGTCAATCGGCTGGATGAGAAGCAGACCAGGCGAACTATCGGCAAGCGCCAGATGGCCCGGATGGTGCGACTGGCGGTAGACGCAGCGCCGAAGAATTAGGGAACCGGCGCAGAGGCTTGCCCGCCGCCCGCATCCCTTCCTGGACCCCATCTTTGCGGCAGCGGCCATAGGCCGCTGGCATTAGGACGGATGTCAATTTCCGCTCAAAAGCCTGGAACAATTTGACTTGGTAGTAATGGGACCATACAATAGGCCTAGCGGGTAGTGTATGTCTGAAAATAACGCCGCAATAAACGGACCCACGGCGGGCTCGGGAATTGGTATCACACCCAAGATCCGTATCGTGGTGGCTGACGATCATCCAATCTTTCGCGATGGTCTTTGTAAACTGCTGGCTTTGGAGGACGACTTCGAAGTCGTGGCGCAGGCGCAGGATGGCCGGCAGGTCCTGGAGGTGTTGCACCAGCTCGAACCGGACATTCTTCTGCTGGACCTGAAGATGCCTGGCCTGGATGGACTCCAAACGTTGCAGCGATTGCAGGTGGCGAAGGGCAAGACGCGCGTCATCGTGCTGACCGCCTCCGACGATAAAAACGAATTTGTGCAGGCCATGAAGCTTGGCACGTCCGGGATTGTGCTCAAGCAGACGGCCACCGATCAGTTGATCAAGAGCATCCGCAAAGTGCACGCGGGTGAGATCTGGCTGGATTCGCATACCACCGCCGCGGTGATCCGCCAGTTCGTGGCCAATGAAGATGCCGCCCCGCCGCCTCAGCCACTTTCCGGCGCGCCACCCCGCGAGCGGGAGCGATCGCCGCTCAGCCAGCGCGAACGCGAAATCGTCGCCCTGGTGGCGCAGGGTTTCAAGAACAAAGAAATGGCCGAGAAGATGTTTATCAGCGAGCAAACGGTGAAGAACCATCTGCACAACATCTTCGATAAGCTGGGCGTCTCCGACCGCCTGGAACTCGCGCTTTACGCCATCCACAACAACCTGCACAACGGCCGCTAGTGTCCTGTCTCACAAGTTCGCAATGTGATCCCAGAGCTCTGTATCAGGGCACGGCTTCAGCCGTGCCGGCGCGGGATTTACACATGGCCTTTAGGCCCTGCAATAGTGCGACAGCCTCGTGGGTTCTCGTCAACGAACTTCAGAGACGGGCCGCTAGTGTCTGGTGGGGCATGCCCTGAACGTGAGTGAGACAATCGGCAGGGAAGCTATGGCGCTAACGCCGAGTGCGGTCTACCGGAGGCTCTACGAGGGCGTGAATTACCGCTTGCGCTCTTTCGCCGGCGGCCGGTTTGCCCATCGCTGTCGGCCTGTCTCGATCATGTTCTTGCTGACGGAGTTGTGCAACGCTCGCTGCGTGCACTGCGACATCTGGAAGAACCAAGGAAAAGAGGATTCGCCCAGCGCGTCCCAGTGGTTGAAGGTTCTCGATGATTTGCGTTCCTGGCTGGGGCCGGTCTCCATCGTTTTCACGGGTGGCGAGGCTCTGCTCAAGCCCTACGCGGCCGAGTTGGCCGCGCATGCGTCGTCCTGCGGGTTCTGCCTGGAGTTCCTGACCCACGGATACTGGAAAGACCAGGCGAGAATCGAGCAACTCGCTATGGCGCGGCCTGCCCAGATCACGATCTCGGTGGACGGGGTTGGCGCCGTGCATTCGAAGATCCGGGGCCGCGAGGATTTTTTCGAGCACACCAACCGGACCATCGAGACGCTGGTGCGCATCAGGAGCGAGGATCCCAGCCTGCGCTACCGGATTCTGCTGAAGACGGTCATCATGGAGCAGAACCTCGACGAGTTGGGCGCGGTGGCCCGATTCGCTACTCGCCCGGGGCTGGCGGTTTTCTACCAGCCGATCGAGCAGAACTACAATACCGCCGAAAATCCCAAGTGGTTCGTGACCAGTCCGACCTGGCCTCGTCACCCGGAGGCGGCTGTCCGCGCGGTTCTGCAATTGATCCAGCTCAAGCGCGATGGACTGCACATCGAAAACACCGAAGAGCACTTCGAAGCCATGATCCGGTATTTCCTGGACCCAGCCGGCCTGCAGCTACTCACCCAGTCCCACGTAGCGCAACAGAAGAGGCCTCTCTGCGCCGCGCTGACGATGCTTCAATTGCAGAGCAACGGCGATGTTACGATTTGCAGTCACCGGCCTCCCGTCGGCAACATCAAGGACTCTGGGATCCACCAGATCTGGGAGCGGCGAACGCGCTACTGGGAGCGGGGATGCTGTCTGAGCGGCGCCACGGACGGCCTTCCGCTAACGCCATCGGAAACGGGGCCTGCGATCGGCCAACGGAGAAGCTAGTTGCCGGGTACCGTCCTTTCCGTCTTCGCCGTCAATCCGCAGCGGGTCGGCGGTGTGGAGATGTTCGCGCGCGAGTTGTCCCTGCAACTGGACACCCTCGGTTGGAAAAGCGTTCTTTGCTTTCTGGATGCTCCGCCGCCGAACGTGGGCCGCTTTCTCGCCGCGCCGGGCGTTTCGATCGAGTGGCTGCCGGACATCGACCGCCTTCAGTGGAGCGTGCTCCGCGACATGTCCGGGCTCTTGAGAAAGTATCGCCCCGAGATCGTGCACATGCACTTCACCGCCCAGGTCAGCCCTTTCCCATGGCTGGCGCGGCTTCACTCGGTCCGCTCGAATTACCTGACCGATCATATCTCCCGCGCGGAAGGATACGCGCCGAAACGCGCGGCGTGGTGGAAACTCGCCATCGGACGCACGCTGAACTGGCCGCTGACCGGTCTCATCGCGGTGAGCGACTACAACGCGCTCTGCGACATAACCTACGGCGCGATCCCGAAGCGACGCGTAATGCGGATTTATAACGGGGTCGATTTGTCGCGCATCTGCGGCGACCCCGTCCGGTTCCGTCAGGAACACAAGATCCCCGCGAATCGGGCCATCGTGCTCCAGGTGTCCTGGATGATCCCCGAGAAAGGCGTCGAAGACCTGATCGAGGCCGCCAAACTGGTGCTTGCGTCGAATCCGAACGTGCAATTCGTCCTGGGTGGCGAAGGCGTGTGCCGCCAGGAATACATGGCGCGCGTCGAAGCGGCCGGAATCGCGGACCACTTCACCTGGACAGGCCTGATCGACGATCCTCTCGCCAGTGGAGTTTACCAGGCAGCCGATGTGGTTTGCCAATTATCGAGGTGGCAGGAGGCGTTCGGCTGGATGATCGCCGAGGCCATGGCTTGCGGCAAGCCCGTGGTCGCGTCGCGGGTTGGCGGAATTCCGGAGATCGTCGAAGACGGCATTTCCGGCTACCTGGTTCACCGCCGCCAGCCGGCGGAAGCCGCGGACAGGATTCTGCGCCTGTTGGATGACCCCGAACTGAGACGCAAGATGGGCGCCAGCGCCCGGCGCGCCGTGGAAACCCGATTCAACCTGCAACAAAACGTCACCGAACTGCTCCAACTATATGGAATTGCGTGCCGTGGCGCAGGCTGTTAGCCTGCTGAGCCGAGAGTCGTCTCGGCTTTTCTTTAGCTGCGAATAGCCAGCGAACTCCCCGCCATCGAAATCCGTACCAATCCATGAAGTACCGTCTCTGTTTTTTCCCCTTGACAAACGCCTCATTCAAACGAATAATTAAATCATTCGAATGAGTGATACGCGCGTCAAAATCCTCGATACGGCCGAGCGGCTGTTTGGCGAAGAGGGCTACCAACCTGTTTCGCTGCGCCACATTACGGCCGCTGCCGGGGTCAACTTGGCGGCCATCCATTACCATTTTGGCTCGAAGGAAGAGCTTTTGGATGAGCTAGTTATGCGGAAAGCAGTGCCTGTGAACGCGGAGCGGCTGGAAAGCCTGCGGCGCCTGAGAGAAGCGGCTGGGCCGGAAGCCATTGCAGTCGAGGATCTGCTGGAAGCGTTCTTGGTCCCGGCGTTTCATGCGGCGGACAGAAGCCCCGAGTGGGCCAAACTGATGGGCCGGCTTCACGCCGAGGGCATGATGCCGGCGGTGGCGCGCAAGCACTTTGGCCCGGTCGGCCGCTGCTTTTTCGACGAGATGCGGCGCGCGCTGCCCGACATGCCGGACGACGAAATGGCATGGCGAACCAGCTTTGCCATCGGCGCCATGGCGCACGCATTGACCGCTCTGGGTGCGGGATCGGGGCGGCCGAGCGACGTAGCCCGGCGCATGGTGGCCTTCCTGAGCGGCGGATTTCGGGCGCCCGTGGCGGCCCGCGAAAAGGTTGAGGTGAAGTGAATGAAGGTGGCGTGGATAGTGTTGATGGCAATGCCCCCGCTGGCTTGCGCCGCGGATCCGGCTGCGGAGCCCGCTCCAGTCGATCTGAGCCTGAAGCGCGCGGTGGAGGTGGCGATTTCCGCTCAGGGCAATACCAACATCCAGCTTTCCGGCGAAGCTCTGAAGCAGGCGCAGTCAAGGGCATTGCAGGCGCGGGCAGCGCTGCTACCGGATCTGGAGGGAGCCTTCAACGACCGAAGCCAGACGGTGAACCTGGCGGCCGAGGGGTTGACCAGCATCCACCTGCCGTTTCCCGGCTTTACCTTCCCGAGCCTGGTCGGGCCATTCTCCACCGTGGACGCGCGCCTCTCGGTGCAGCAGAGCGTGTTTGACTTCGCCTCCATCCGGCGCTTTCAGGCCTCTAAGGTAGGCGTATCGGCCGCAACCCAGGAACTGGATAGCACCGCGGAAACCGTGGCCGCGCAGGTGGCGCGGGCGTACCTGGCGGCCGGGCGCGCCGATGCCGACGTGGAAACCGCCAACGCCAACGTAACGCTCTCCGATGCCGTGTTGACGCAGGCCGAGAATCAGAAGAAGGCCGGCACCGGTACCGGGATCGAAGTCACGCGCGCCAAAGTGCAACTGGCCAACGACCGCCAGCATTTGCTGGTAGCCGAAAACGCGCGGCGCAGCGCGCACCTCGAATTGCTGCGAGCCATGGGGACGCCGCTCTCGACCGAAGTGCGGCTCACCGACAAGCTGGGCTATGTGCCGATCGACGCGGTCACCCTCGAACAGGCCAAAGCGCAAGCGCTCCAGGCGCGGCCGGACCTCAAGGCGCAGCAGCAGCGGGAAGAGAACGCGCGGCTTTCGGCCAGCGCCGTGAAAATGGAGCGGATGCCGTCGCTGGCCGCGTTTGGCGACTATGGCTCCAGCGGCATCTCCCTCGACAACAATATGCCCACACGCACTTACGGCATTTCGCTCAAGGTGCCGATATTCGATGGCGGGCGCCGCGACGCGCGGCGAGGCGAGGCGGCCAGCCTGTACCGCTCCGAGCAGGTCCGCACCGGCGATTTGAAACAGCAGATCGAGCTGGATGTGCGCCTGTCGCTCGACGGATTGCGGTCCGCCGAAGACCAGGTGAAGGTCGCCAAGGAAGGGCTGGAACTGGCGGACAGCGAGCTCACCCAGGCGCGCCGCCGCTATGACGCGGGCGTCGCCAACAGCCTGGAAGTGACCGACGCGCAGACCCGCCTCGAGCGTGCGCGCGACAACGAGACTCAGGCGCTCTACAACTACAACGTGGCGCGCATCGACCTGGCGCAGGCCATGGGCAATATGCGGAGAAGCATTCCATGAAAAAGATACTGATACCGCTGGCGGTGGTGCTGGTTGCGGCCGGAGTAGCGGTTTATGCGTTTCACGGATCGGGGCGGGATTCGAGCGGCCGGATCGTCGTCTCCGGCAACATCGAGCTCACCGAAGTCAATATCGGCTTCAAGACCGCCGGGCGGCTCATCGAGCGCACGGTGGATGAGGGCGACCTGGTGAAGAAGGGGCAATTGATCGCGCGCCTGGACCGCGACCAACTGACGGCGCAGCGCGACAGCGGCGCCGCCGGCTTGTCCTCCTCGCAGGACCAATTGGCGCAAGCGGCAACTTCGCTCGCCTGGGAACGCGAGACGCTGGCGGCTGACATCCAGCAGCGGCGCGCCGACCTCGCCGCCGCCGAAGCCCGCCTGGCGGAGCTGAAGAACGGCTCGCGTCCGCAGGAGATTCAGGAAGCCAAGGCTGCCGTCGATGCGGCGCAATCCGAGTTCGATCGCGCCAAGAAAGATTGGGACCGCGCGCAGACGCTGTTCAAGGACGACGACATCTCCGCTTCCCAGTACGACGAATTCCGCAACCACTGGCAAAGCGCCGACGCGGCGTTGAAGCAGGCCAACCAGCGCGCGGCGTTGGTATTCGCCGGACCCAGGGTCGAGCAGGTGGACGGCGCCGCGGCGCAGGTGGAACACGCGCGCGGCGCGCTCAAAATGGCGGAGGCCAACGGGCTCGAGCTGAAGCGCCGGGAACAGGAGCTGGCCACGCGGAGCGCCGAAATCGAACGGTCCAAGGCAAATCTCGCGCAGGTGGACGCGCAGCTTGCCGACACGCTGGCGGTATCGCCGGTGGATGGCGTGGTGCTGGTGAAATCCGCCGACGTGGGTGAAGTGCTGGCCGCCGGCGCAACCGTCGTCACGGTGGGCGACATCGGGCATCCCTGGCTGCGCGCTTACATCAACGAAACCGATCTGGGCAAAGTGAAGCTAGGGTCGAAGGTGCGCATCACCACGGATTCCTATCCCGGCAAAGTTTACGACGGGCGGGTCAGCTTCATCTCCGCTGAGGCCGAGTTCACCCCCAAGCAGATCCAGACCCAGGAAGAGCGGGTGAAGCTGGTGTACCGCATCAAAATCGACGTGGACAATCCCCGGCAAGAACTGAAATCGAACATGCCGGCCGATGCCGAAATTGTCCTGGAGTAGAGCAAGGAAAACCGCATGAATATCCCGTGGACCACAGTTGCCGCCGTTACCGGTGCAGTGCTCGGCATTTACAATTCCCTGCAGAACCTCTGGCACCGTCGGGTCCGGTTGAAGGTGATTCCCAAGCTCACCGCTATCCGGCAAGGCACATTCCTATCAAACAGCGTGGATCTAATCCATGATGGGTTTGCGTGCATCGAGGTGAGGAACCTCAGCGCGTTCTCGGTCACCGTCAGGGAAGTCGGATTCTCTTTGGACGGAAAACAGAAGCGGGCTGTGATAATTCCGGAGCCTGCGACACTCCTACCCAAAAGGTTGGAACCACGGGAGTCCATCGATATCCTGGGAATCCGATCCGGCGCTTTCCCCCTGAAGGCGCTACGGGCATATGCAACCACCCAGTGCGGTCACACCTCCTACGGTGATAGCCCCGTTTTAGCCAAGTGGCGCAAGATGTACCCCGCGTGACCGGTTCACCAAGTATGCCATCGCCCGAAAAAGCCATGCAGCCCATCATCGAAACCACCGGCCTCACCCGCCGCTTCGGCGATCTGACGGCGGTGGACCATCTGGATTTGTCGGTGGCCCAGGGCGAAATCTTCGGCCTGGTGGGACCGGATGGCGCGGGCAAAACCACCACGCTGCGCCTGCTCTGCGGGCTGCTCGATCCCACCGAAGGCAGCGCCCGCGTCGCTGGCTATGACTCGGCACGCCAATCCCAGTCCGTCAAGGACCACATCGGTTACATGGCGCAGAGGTTCGGGCTTTATCAGGACCTCAGCGTCCAGGAGAACATGGATTTCTACGCCGACCTGTTCGGCATTGTGGGCACCGAGCGGGCCACCTTGAGTGCGGACCTGCTGCGCATGACCCGTATGGAGCCGTTCCGCCAGCGGCAGGCAGGCAAGCTCTCCGGCGGCATGAAACAGAAGCTGGCGCTCATGTGCACCCTGCTGCACCACCCGCAAATCCTGTTTCTGGATGAGCCGACCAACGGCGTCGACCCGCTTTCCCGGCGGGATTTCTGGGCCATTCTCTACCAGTTGCTGAAAGATGGCATCACCATTCTGATGACCACCGCGTACCTGGATGAAGCCGAGCGCTGCAACCGCGTCGGCCTGATGTATAAAGGGCGGCTGATCCGCTGCGATACGCCGGAAGCGCTGAAGCGCCAGGCCGGCGTGGAAACCCTGGAGGGCGTGTTCGTCAACAGCGTGCACGCCGCCGAGGCGCTGGAGGCCAAATGAGCGGCTGGGCGGTCGAGACGCGCGATCTGGTGAAAACGTTCGGCGATTTCGTGGCTGTGGATCGCGTGTCGCTGGAGGTTTCGCGGGGCGAGATCTTCGGCTTCCTGGGGCCGAACGGAGCCGGCAAATCCACCACCATCAGAATCCTCTGCGGGCTGATCACGCCCACCTCCGGGGTGGCGCTGGTGAACGGCATCGACGTTGCCAAAGATCCCGAAGAGGTGCGGCGCAACTTGGGGTACATGTCGCAGAAGTTTTCGCTCTACGACGATTTGACGGTGGAGCAGAACATCGACTTTTTTGCCGGCCTGTACGGCGTGCCGCGGGAGCGGCGCAGCGCGCGCAAGAACTACGTGCTCGAAATGGCGCGGCTCGCCGAGCGCCGCTCCGCGCTGACCGGATCGCTCTCGGGCGGCTGGAAGCAGCGGCTGGCGCTCGGCTGCGCCATCCTCCACGATCCTCCCATCCTGTTTCTCGACGAGCCGACCTCCGGCGTGGACCCGATCGTGCGCGGCGTGTTCTGGGACCTGATTCGCGGCCTCTCGAACACCGGCCACACCATCCTGGTCAGCACCCACTACATGGACGAGGCCGAATACTGCAACCGGCTGGCGCTGATGCATCGCGGTAAGGTGATCGCGCTCGGCACGCCGGCCGAACTGCGCCACCACGCGAGCGCGCATAGCCTGCTGCGCCTCGATAGCTCGCAGCCGCTCGAAACCATGCGCGCGCTCGAAGAGCTGCCCGGCGTGGTGGCTGTCGCGGTGTTCGGCGGAGGCCTGCACGTGACCGTGGACGACCCCGACGCCACCGCCGAACGCATCCGGCGCAAACTGGCCGCGGCCGGCATCGAGGTTCGCCGCTTGGAGAAGATTCTGCCATCGCTCGAAGACGTGTTCGTCTCGATGATCGAAGGCGAAGAGCGGAGGGTCGCGTGAGCTTCCGGCGCACCAGGGCGGTGTTCGTCAAGGAACTGCACCACATCACCCGCGACAGCCGCAGTTTGCTGCTGGCGCTGGCCATGCCGGTGATGATGCTGCTGCTTTATGGCTACGCGCTGAGCCTGGACGTGGATCACATCCCCGCCCTGGTGTACGATCAGGACGGCACCTCCGCCAGCCGCGACCTGGTGCGGCAGTTCCAGGGCTCGCGTTTCTTCGACATCAAAGGATTCGCCGGCGGCTACTCGCAAATCGAGCGCGGCATCAACTTCAGCAGGATCCTGATCGGCATCGTGATTCCGCGCGATTTCGGACACGACCTCGAATCCGGGCACGGCGCCGAAGTGCAACTGCTGGTGGATGGCAGCGATTCGAACACGTCCTCGATTGCCATCGGATACGCCGAGAGCATCGTGCAGATATACTCCGCCCGCGCGCGCGTGCGCGCCGTGGCGCCGCCTCCGCCGCCGGTGATAGACGCCCGGATGCGCGTCTGGTACAACAGTTCGCTCGAATCCAAGAACTACGTGGTGCCGGGACTGATCGCGGTAATCCTGATGATCCTGGCGGGCCAGTTGACGTCGCTGACCATCGCCCGCGAGTGGGAATTGGGGACTATGGAGCAGCTTCTTTCCACCCCGCTGCGTCCGGCGGAAATGCTGCTCGGCAAGATGCTGGCCTACTTTGCGGTCGGCCTGGTGGATTCCGTGATCGCGCTGATCGTGGGTGTGACGGTGTTCGCCGTGCCGTTCCGCGGCAGCATTCTCCTGCTGACCGTTTCCACCTGCCTGTTCCTGTTCGGCGTGCTGTGTTGGGGCATTTTCATTTCGGCGGGCAGCCGGTCGCAGGTGCAGGCCTATCAGATGGGCATGCTGAGTACGTTCCTGCCTGGCTTTCTGATGTCGGGTTTTGTCTTCGCCATCGACACCATGCCGAAAGTGATCCAGGTGCTCAGCGTGGTGGTGCCGGCGCGTTATTTTGTGTCGATCCTGAAGTCGCTGTTCCTGAAAGGCGTCGGCATAAGCGTCATCTGGGACCAGATGTTGTTCCTGGTAATCTTCGGCGCGCTCGTGTTCTGGCTGGCGGCGCGAAAGCTGAGCAAGCAGAAAGTGGCATAAGTATGTGGGAACGAATCGGCGTGATGCTGCGCAAGGAATTCTTTCAGGTGTGGCGCGAGCCGCGCATGCGCATGCTGCTGTTCCTGCCTCCGCTGATCCAGTTGGTGGTGTTTGGTTACGCGGTGACGCTGGACGTGGACAATGCGCGCATCGGTTGGATGGACATGGATCATACCCCGGAAAGCCGGGCGCTCGAGGCGCGGTTTCAGGGATCCGGCCGTTTCCAGGTGACGGCCATCGCCGAAAGCGAACAGGACGTGCAGCGCCTCCTCGACCGCAGCGAAGTGCACGCCGTGGTGCGGGTGCTGCCGGGGTTCGCGCGCGACCTCGCCCAGCGGCGCACCGCCCAGGTGCAGGTGCTGCTCGATGGCACCAATTCCAACACCGCCTCTCTGGTCTCGGCCTACGCCGGCCAGGTGATCAACGATTTTGCCACCGACGTTTCCCCGGCTCAGCGTAAGAACCAGCAGACTATCAACCTTGTGATTCGCGGCCCCGGCCTGGCGGTGCGCCGCCAACTGGGCCAGGTGGCGTCCGACACGCGGGTCTGGTTCAATCCGGACCTGCGCAGCCGCAACTACTTCGTGCCCGGCGTGGCGGCCAATATTCTGCTGATGGTCACGCTGATGCTGACCGCCCAGGCCATCATCCGCGAAAAGGAAATCGGCACCATGGAGCAGTTGATGGTGACGCCGCTACGGCCCATCGAGCTGATGCTCGGCAAGACGATTCCCTTCGCGATTGTCGGCATGGTGAACATGGTGATCGTGACGCTGGCCGCCATGCTGATTTTCCATATTCCCTTTCGCGGCAATTTCCTCCTGCTGATGTTCTGCGCCGCGCTGTTCCTGATGACCGCGCTGGGCGCCGGCCTGTTTCTTTCCACCATCTCGCGCACGCAGCAGCAGGCCAACATGGGGTCGTTCTTCTTCACCACGCCGGCGTTCATGTTGAGCGGTTTCACTTTCCCCATCCGCAACATGCCGGTGGCCGTGCAATACCTGACCTACCTCAACCCGCTGCGCTATTTCATGGAAATCGTGCGCGGCGTGTTTATCAAGGGCGTGGGCGTAACCGTGCTCTGGCCCCAGATGCTGGTCCTGACCGTGTTCGGCGCCACCGTGCTGACGTTAAGCGCGCTGCGCTTCCATAAGACGCTGGACTAGCATCGGTAGGGCACGCTTTAGCTTGCCAACGCCCGCTTGCGGGCGCGTTTTCTTTGAACTGCGCACTGCCTCCTTTCGGAGCCGCGACCATAAGGAGTAACCAGGGCCCGCGGCCCTCCCAAGGAGATGAAACCGAGCACCGTGGCGCGGCCTGTCCAGGCTGCAGAGCCGAGAGTCATCTCGGCTTTCTTCCCGCCGCGCGGCGTGATTTTCAACCGAGCCGGTTCTTGTCGACAAAACCGAATCTGCCGGTCGAAGGTCTCGTCACACGTAAACCCTGCGCACCCTCGCGCTGATGCTGCACAGAATGTTGTAAGAGATCGTGCCTGCCACACGCGCGATCTGCTGCGCGTCCAGCCGCGCCTCGCCTTCTTGGCCGAGTAGGGTCACTTCGTCGCCCGGGCCCAACGCGCTGGTGTGGCTGAGGTCGATGGTGGTGAGGTCCATCGAAATCGTCCCCAGGATGGGCGTAAGCTTGCCACCGGCGATCACCTGGCCGCGGTTCGAGAGCCGGTGGAAGATGCCATCCGCGTAACCGGCGCCGAGCACGCCGATCCGCATCGCCCGCGGCGTGCGAAACGTGCCGCCGTAACCGACCAGCGCGCCCTCCGGCAACTCCTTGACCGCCAGCAGCCTGGCTTTCCAGGTGAGCGCCGGCTGAACATCGAGGCGCTGCGCAGGCGCTTCCCCGCGCGCCGGAGAAACGTACCCGTAAAGCGCGTGGCCGGCGCGCACCAGGTTGTGGCCGGAGTTTGCACGCCCGTACGCGATCGCGTTGGTGCTCGAGGTGTGCAGCCGCAGGCCGCGGTGGCCGGCGAGCTCGATGGCCGCGGCGATTCTCTCGAAGTAAGCCAGTTGATCGGCGGTCTGCGTGCTGCTGTAGTCGGCCGCCGAGGCGAAGTGCGTCATCAGTCCTTCCAGTTGCGCGTGCGGCGTCGCCGCCAGAGCCGCTACGATTTCCGCCCCCGAAGCGCGTGTGCCCAGGCGTCCCATCCCGGAATCGATTTTGAGGTGATAACGCACCGGCTTTCCGGCCGCCGCCGCGAGCCGGTCGAGATCGCGCATCTGCGCCAGAGAGTGCACCGCCGGCGTGAGATCGTGCTCGATCAGCGCCGCTTCTTCAAACGGCAGAAACCCGCCCATCGCCAGAATCCGCGGCGCAACCACGCCGGCTGCGCGCAGGGTCGCGCCTTCATCCACCGAGCTCACCGCCAGCCAGCGCGCGCCTTCGGCGACCAGTACCCGCGCTACTTCGATGGCGCCGTGGCCGTACGCATCGGCCTTCACCACGCCCAGAACGTCCACTCCCGGGCCAACCACCGAGCGGACGTTGCGATAATTGCGCGCGATCTGCTCGCGCGACACCAGCACGAAAGAACGAAATGGAACCGGCACTATTCCCATTCTAACGGGCGGAGTTGCAGCAGGTCATCGGGTGGGGATGGTCGGACCGAAGCGGCATTCAGGCTCGATAGATCCGTTCGATCGTCAGCCCCGGAGGATTGCTGGACGGATCGAAAACGACCTTGAAGTGTTCGAAAAAACCATGTCTTCCGAGGATTGCCGCGACCGATAGTTGAGCCGAGAACCCAGCCGATATCGGAATGATCTGCGAGGCAACCATCAGCTTGACGCGATGGTAGTAGACAAGACCCCTTGCTCCGCCAATTACTCCACCGAGCGGCCCTTCGTCCCCTTCCTCGACCCTCAGCCCATGCGCCTTTCCAATGTCCGCGTGAAACAGGCATGAGGGAGAGCCTGAATCCACAATCGCTTCAAATTTTCGTGTGGGACTATGGCCGATCATCAGTGACACATTCAGTACGGGAACCCAGGACTCCTTCTCATTCCGGAATCCTGGCTGCGGCTTACTGATTGGGAAAACCTTGTAAGGAAAGTGCAATTAAAGGACGAGTGGCAGCCACTCGTCGGGTGTTTTGACTAGGACCGGATCTTCGACGCCTTCACATTCCGCGGCCTTCACAGCTTCGGCGTAAGTAGATCCACGCCCAACAACCCGAGATTCGTCTTCGGAAAGCGCAATCCACGAATTTGGCTGAGCCTCGCGAAGAATAAGCGCTCTTTCTTGTGGGGACACAATTGCCTCTCTTCGCCGAGCCTGTGGATAGCAACGCAATCGCTAGGCCAGCAACACCCTTATTGTACTGCACGCATCATGAAAAACTGAACCGGGCGCACGGCCCTTCTCGCATCCTGCACGCTCTGTCGCCCAGTTGCCCGCTCGCGCTGCCGCTTCACCCCGCCAGCTTCTCATACCGCGCCGTCACGTAATCCCAGTTGATCACGTTGGGGATGGCCTTGAGATACTCGGCGCGCCGGTTCTGGTATTTGAGGTAGTAGGCGTGCTCCCAGACATCCACGCACAGCAGCGGACGCCGCGCAGCCAGCAGCGGGCTGTCCTGGTTGGCGGCCGGATCGAGCGAAAGTTTGTTAGCCGCATCGAGCGATAGCCACGCCCAGCCGCTGCCGAACACGCCCAGCGCGGCGGCTTGCAGCTTGGTGAGGAAGCCATCCACGCCGCCGAACGCCTGATCGAGCGCGGCCGCCAGGCGCCCACCCGGCTTGCCGCCCTTGCCCGCCGGAGCCAGCGTTTCCCATAGCAGTGAGTGGTTGGCGTGTCCCCCGCCCTGGTTGCGCACCGCTGTCCGAACCGCGGCCGGCAGCGTGTCCAGCCGTTGCAAAAGCTCGTCCACGGTCATGCCGGCCAGCGCCGGCTCGGCGGCCACAACTTTGTTCAAGTTATCGACATACGTCTGGTGATGCTTGTCGTGGTGAATTTGCATCGTCTGCGCGTCAATGTACGGTTCCAGCGCGTCGTACGCGTACGGCAGCTTCGGCAGAGTAAACGGCGGATTGGCCGGAGGAACAGCCGCGGCGGCCGCGCCCACGGTTGCCAGTTCCAACAGCGCTCTTCGAGTCAGCATGGGTTACCTCCTGAGTGAGTCTATCACCACCCCTGGTGAGGCGGGTCCCCGACCTGCCAAGGGCAGGTTGAAACCTGCCAACGCCCGTTTGCGGGCGCATGCCTTCCCAGATCAGCCCCGCCGGGCCGCGCTCGGCTGATAGGCGATCGCGTCAATCTCCACCTTGGCGCCCGGCAGCGGCAAAGCGGCAACCACCACGGTGGTCCGCGCCGGCTTCGCCTCGCCGAAGAACTCCGCGTACACCTCGTTCATGGCCTTGAAATCCGCGGCGTCGGTAAGGTAAACCGCGCAGCGCACCACATCCGCCAGCGACGCTCCGCAGCCGGCCAGAATGTTGCGGATGTTGTTGAGTACCTGCCGCGTCTCCACCTGCACGTCGCCGGTAACGATCTGCCCGCTGATCGGGTCGATGGGGACCTGGCCGGAAACGTAGATGGTATCGCCGGCGCGCACTGCCGGCGAATAGGGGCCACGCGGCGCGGGCGCGCCCGCAGGGTGTATGCGCTCGATCATGTTCAGAGTCCTTCCGCTTCCAGAAACCGTTCGACTTCGATCGCCGCCATGCAACCCGCGCCCGAAGCCGTGATGGCCTGCCGGTAAGTACGATCCTGCACGTCGCCGGCGTGGAAAACACCCGGAATATTAGTGCGCGCGCCGCCGTGCGAGAGAATGTACCCCTCGGCATCGGTTTCGATTTGCCCCTTGAAGACTTTGGTGTTGGGGATGTGTCCGATGGCGACGAAAAAGCCATCCACGTCCTGCTCCCAAACCTCGCCCGTTTTGACGTTCCGCAGGCGCACGCCGGTGACCAGGTGTTTCGACGCGTCGTGGACCTCTTCCACCACCGTATTGAGGAGGAATTTGATCTTCGGATTGTGCTGCGCGCGATCCAGCATGATCTTGGACGCGCGGAACTCACCGCGCCGATGCACCAGCGCGACTTCGCTGCCGAACCGTGTGAGGAAGTTGGCCTCCTCCATCGCCGAATCGCCGCCGCCCACCACCATGATCTTCTTCCCGCGGTAAAAAAAGCCGTCGCAGGTGGCACAGGAGCTGACGCCGTGCCCAATCAGCTTGTGCTCGGATTCCAGGCCCAGCCACCGCGCCGAGGCGCCCGAGGCGATGATCACAGTCCGCGTTTCCGTCCACTCGCCTTCGATGTTGAGGCGGAACGGCCGCGCCGAAAAATCCGTATCGAGCACCGCGCCGTGGACATACTCCGCGCCGAAGTTCTCCGCCTGCCGCTTCATGTTCTCGACCAGCTCCGGACCGTTGATACCTTCCGGAAAGCCGGGAAAATTCTCCACCAGCGTGGTCATCGAGAGCTGCCCGCCCGCTTCGTGGCCACTAACCACGATTGGTTTCAGATTCGCACGCGCCGCGTAAATAGCCGCCGTATTCCCCGCGCACCCCGAACCGATGATGACAACATTCCGCATAAGGATTTCGATGAGAAATTCAGCGTACCACAGGCAGCCGTTGGTAGGGCATGCTTTAGCTTGCCCGGCATGCTACATGTAGCCATCAATTCGCGGTGCGCTCAGTTCCCACCCATCCCCATTCACCGCTCCCGCAAATTCCCTCAACCCATTGTCCCCACAGCCCTTACACCCTCTGTCCCCGATCGGGACACCGCACCTGCCCGCCTTCGTGTGCCACAGTGAGATCAGGAAGTAAGCTGTTTTGGGCGGCCCGCTCGTTTGGGCCAACCGGGCCCCCGTGGGCACGATTGGCCCACTTTTTATCAATGGTTTTTATTGTTTTCAATAACTTAGCGCTTCGCCGTGGGACAGATCTGTCCCACGAGAGCAGGCCCGGAGACGGCCGCGCGCACCTCCGGCTCCAGCCGCTCAAAGCATTTCCTCCCGCTGTTGTTTCGCGCGGCGGCAGGAAAGCGCGCGCTCTCGCCGCCGCCCCGCTTACCTTCCGGGTATATCGAGCTGTGAACCTTTTGGTAATGGACACCACCTTGCCTTGAGCGGTACAACGAGTCATGCCATCGTGCCGTAGTGTCCTCACCGTACTCTTTGCCGGTTTGTTCGCTTCCGTGTTGCCGGCCCAGCAGGATCGCATCACCACTGCGGTCGATGCCCGCCGTTCGGTAGCCGTCAGAGGCAGCGTTTCTCCTCAGGCGCGGCCGCAGTACGATCGTGGCGCGGTGGAACCCGATTTCCGGCTCGGCAACATCACCCTGATGCTGAAGCCGTCCGCCTCCCAGCAGGCCGCGCTGGAACAGTTGCTGGCGGAGCAGCAGGATCCCGCATCGCCGAACTACCACAACTGGTTGACGCCGGAAACCTACGCCGACCGGTTCGGGGCGAGTGCCGCAGATTTGGACAAGGTCGCCGCCTGGTTGCGCTCCCAGGGCTTCGCCGTCGAGTACACGGCGCGCGGCCGCGACTTCATCAGTTTCAGCGGCACCGCCAGCCAGGTGCAGGCTGCACTGCACACCGAAATCCACCGCTACCAGGTGGGCGCCGAAACTCACTTCGCGAACTCGACCGAGTTGTCCCTGCCGGCGGCCATCGAGCCCATGGTGGCCGGTGTCCTGGGACTGCACGACTTTCACCCGAGGGCGCCGCGGAAGCAAGCCCTGCCAAACTATACCGCGGCTGACGGAAGCCACTACCTGCTGCCGGACGACTTCGCGACTATTTACGGTCTTGTCCCTTCGTATGACTACGGATACACGGGCGCGGGACAGAGCATTGTGATCGTCGGACAGAGCGACATCAATCCCAAGGACATCGCATTGTTCCGCAGCAGTTGGGGCCTTCCCTTAACCACCATTCAGATGGTTCCCGCTGGCACCTACCCGGGGATCGATAGCGACAACGAAGTTGAGGCGGACTTGGATCTGGAATGGGCCGGCGCGGTGGCTCGATGGGCGACGCTGGTCTACGTTTACAGCGAAGACGCAACCTACTCGGCTTACTATGCGATCGACAACAACCTGGGGCCGGTGATTAGCGAGAGCTTTGGGCTGTGCGAATACCAGGTGGGAATCGAGCGGCTGGGCCTTTACTACTATGAGGTGGAGGCGCAGAAAGGCAATGCGCTGGGAATTACCTGGCTGGCTGCATCGGGCGATTCGGGTCCGGCAGGCTGCGATTATCAAGTCGCCGTTTCAACCCAGGGTCTGGGAGTTAGCCTTCCCGCCAGCGTTCCCGAGGTCACCGCGGTGGGCGGGACGGAATTCAACGAAGGAAGCGGCAGCTATTGGAGTGGCGCCAACGGGCTCTATGGTGGCTCGGCGCTATCCTATATCCCCGAGACGGCGTGGAACGACACAGTGGCAAGCGGGGGACTTGCGGCCAGCGGCGGCGGCCTGAGTGCGTTTTACAAGAAGCCCGCGTGGCAAACCGGTCCCGGTGTTCCCAACGACGGCGTGCGCGATGTGCCCGATGTCGCCCTGGCCGCGTCGAACGCCCACGACCCCTACATCATCGTTACTGGGGGGGCGACCGCTGGCGTGGGCGGCACGTCGGTCGCAACGCCTTGTTTCGCCGGAATGATCGCTGTGCTCAATCAGTACCTGGTGCAGAACGGGGTGCAAACGAAGGCCGGCTTGGGCAACATCAACCCGAAATTGTACAGCATGGCAGCGTCCGGCAAGTCCGGAGTTTTTCACGATATCACCACAGGGAACAACATCGTTCCATGCGTGCCGAATACAGCGGAATGTGTCAACGCCGGGTCTGGGAGTGCGGCCGGTGCGGGTTCCTCGGGAGTCACCATCGCTCCGTGCCAGACGCCGAACTGTGGCGTCGGCAGCTTTGGGTATACGGCCGGCCCGGGTTACGACCTTGTGACGGGCCTGGGATCGGTGGACGCGTACAACCTGATCACCGTATGGGGCAACATTCCGGTTATCCCCACCACCACAACGCTAACTGTGAACCCGGCCGTTATCGTGGCGAGCGGGTCCGCGGTGCTGACCGCTACCGTGCAAGCTGCGAGCGGCACGCGGTCGCCCACCGGGCCGGTTTCCTTCACGCTGGGGAGCGAGATGCTGGGCACCGCGATGCTGGCGGGGTCCGGAGGAAGCTCCACCGCGTCCATCACGGTTTCCGGCGGCCGGTTGGTGACGGCCGACAACACGGTTCAGGCTAACTACGGGGGCAGCCCCACGTTCGGTCCTTCCTCGGCATCGGCGACCATCACCGTGGGTAATCCCGCGACCTCCCAAGTGGTGGTGTCGGTGACGCCGAATCCGGTCTACCAGCAGGCGCCGGATGCGAATGGCGCCACCTTCTCTTTCACCGTCCAATTGAGCGATACCTCCGGAATATCCACGACCCTGACCGGGTTCACTTTCGACGGGGTGAGCTTCACGACCTCGATCGCGAAGTTTTTCGGCAGTACCGCGCTCGCCGCGCACGGCACGCTTGCCGCAAATTTGAAGGCGGGGAACATCAACGTGCCGTCCACGGTGCTGATGGTATTTAACGGCCGGGACGCGACCGGAGCGGCGTGGACCCAGCAGATCTCGGTTCCCTTCCTGCCGCAGCAGTAACTGACGGAGGTCGAGAACACAGCGGGTTCAGGCGCGGCGCATGCGCCGGGTGGAATAATACTGTCGTGCGCACTATCATCGAACCGTTCCGCATCAAGAGCGTCGAACCGCTCACTTACACCAGCCGGGAAGAGCGCGAAGGTTATCTGGAAGCGGCCGGCTACAACCTCTTCCTGATCGAAGCCCGTCACATCCTGATCGATCTGCTCACCGATTCCGGCACTTCGGCCATGTCGACCGAACAATGGGCGGCGGTGATGCGCGGCGACGAATCCTACGCGGGCAGCGAGAGCTTCTTCCGCCTGCGGCGGGTGGCGGAAGCATTGACCGGCTTTCGCCACATCATTCCGACGCATCAGGGCCGCGCGGCGGAGCGTATCCTCTTCACCGTGCTGACCAAGCCCGGGCACGTCGTGCCCTCCAACACGCACTTCGATACCACCCGCGCCAACATCGAATTCACCGGCGCCCGCGCCGTGGACCTGCCCATCCCGGAGGCGGCCGATACCCAGGCGCGCCTCGATTTCAAGGGCAACATGGACGCCGCGGCGCTGGAAGCTCTCATCGCGCGCGAAGGCGCAGCGAAGATTCCGCTGGTGATGCTCACCATTACCAATAATTCCGGCGGCGGCCAGCCGGTCTCGATGGCGAATATCGAAGCGGTGAAACGGGTGGCGTCGCGGCACGGCATTCCGCTCTACCTGGATGCCTGCCGGTTCGCCGAGAACGCCTGGTTCATCCGCGAGCGCGAAGCCGGGTATGTGGATTGGACGCCGAAGCAGATCGCGCAGAAAATGTTTTCGCTGGCCGATGGGTGCACGTTCTCCGCCAAGAAGGATGCATTCGCCAATATCGGCGGCTTCCTCTGCACCAATGACGACCGCCTGGCGCAGCAGGAAACCAACCTCTTAATTCTCACCGAGGGCTTCCCGACTTACGGCGGGCTGGCCGGCCGCGACCTGGATGCCATCGCGGTGGGCCTGGAGGAAATCCTCCATCCCGATTACCTGCGCTACCGGATCGCTTCCACGGGTTACTTGGGCCGCCACATCGCCGACCGCGGCGTGCCGATCGTCGAGCCTCCCGGCGGCCACGCCATCTATATCGACGCAGCCCGCATGCTGCCGCACATCCCGGCGCACCAGTTTCCCGGCCAGGCGTTGGCGGTGGAACTTTACCGGCACGCTGGGATACGGTCTGTCGAGATCGGCTCGGTGATGTTCGGCGCGGCGGCGCGGCATGAGCTGCTGCGGCTGGCGATTCCGCGCCGAGTCTACACGCAAAGCCATATCGACTACGTGGTGGAAGCGGTGCTGGAGGTCAACGCCCGCAAGCGCGACATACGCGGTCTGGAGATCGCCGAGGAGCCGCCGTTTCTGCGCCACTTCAGCGCCCGCTTCCGGCCGCTATAATTGAAGGTCCTTGATGACAGCCGATTGGTCGCCGTTGTGGCTCGGCCTGCGCGTGGCGCTGATGGTGAGCGTCCTGGCGCTGGTGGTGGCGCCGTGGCCCGCGTGGTGGCTGGCGCGCCGGAACTGGCCGGCAGTCACGCTGCTCGCGCGGTTTCTCGCGAGCGTTCCGGCGGTGATCATTGCGGCGCTGGCGGTGCCCGCGTTCACCTGGCCGGTGGCGGTTGCGGCAGGCTTGGTGCGCGCCGTTCCCTACGCGCTAGCGGCTTGCCGCACCGCTTTTCAATCCCTCAATCCCGGCTATGTGAAAGCCGCGCGCATGACCGGCGCTTCCGACCTGCGCATCTTCTGGACGCTGGCGCTGCCGCTCGACGGCCCGGCCGCGCTTCGAGCGGCGGCGGACGTGTTTGCGGAGACCATGCTAGAGGTTGCGGTGGCGCTGTGGATCGGCGGCCGGCTGAGCGCTCCGCCCGCCGGCGCCATTTTGTTGACAGCTCTGGCCGGCAACGCGCTGGCCCTATGGCTGCGGCGCGAGACCGGAACCCCCGTGGAACGGCAGGGCGGGCGATGACCGGCATTCGCGTCAAAAAAAAGGTCTCGGAGGCATTCACGCTGGAGGCCGATTTCAGCCTCGGCGCGGGCATCACGGCGCTGATCGGGCCGGCGGGCGCGGGCAAGACGCTGCTCCTCGAAATGGTGGCCGGCCTGGCCACGCCCGATGAGGGCCGCATCCTGCTGGACGATGCCATTCTGTTCGATGGCCAGGCGCGCGTCGATCTGCCCCTGGTCCGCCGCGGCTGCGGCTACGTTTCGCAAACCGATTCGCTGTTTCCCCATCGAACGCTGCGGCAGAACCTGGAGTTCGCGGCGCGCCGGTTTCCGCGCCTGGAGCGCCACCGCCGCGTGGCCGAAGCTATCGAGCAATTCACACTAGCCGAATCGGCCGCGCTGCGGCCGGCCGAAGCCGACGCAGCAGAGCGGCTGCGCTGCTCGATCGCCCGTGCGCTGATCGGCGGGCCCGGACTGCTGCTGGCCGACGATGCCGGCATCGATGGCGCACTTTTCGAATTGATCCGCACCCATTTCCGCGGCCCGATCCTGATGGCTGCGCGCGACCTCGATCTGGCTTGCACGGCGGCTTCGGAAATGACGTTGTTCGATCACGGGCACATTGTGCAGCGCGGCACGCCGCGGACTGTCCTGGACCAACCGGCCACGGTCGAAGCCGCGCGCCTGGCCGGCTACGAGAATCTCTGGCAAGGCACGATTGCCACGCTCGATCGCGCCGCCAACCTGAGCCGTTTGGAATGCGGCGGCTTCGCGCTCACCGTGCCTTATCTGCCCGGCCATTTGCGTGGCGACCGTGTATGGGTGGCCATCCGCGCCGCGGCGGTGCGCCCGCGCCGCGCAGATTCGCCGCCGGCGCCGAATGTGATCCCAGCGGAGCTGGTCCGCGTCGCCGGGCGAGCGCAATCGGTGCGCCTGGAATTCGCCGGCCCCATCGTGGCCGAACTCTCGCTCAGCCAGTTCGCGGCGCTCGGCGATAACAAGAGCTGGCTCGTCGAGTTTCCCGGCGAAAGCCTACACATGATCCCGTAAACCCGGCGGTTTCGAACGCCGGCGTAACATTTGACACGGGCCCGTTTCTTTTGGCGGCGGGTAGGCGCATAATTGTATGAATTGCGCTTGGAGGCGGTATGGCTAATCGAATTGGTGCATTTTCGGTCGTGATGTTGGCCGGCATGGCGGCGCACGGTCAGTCGGTCGAAATGGCGATGAGGCAGAGTTACGAGAAGGCAATTTTTTTCTCGGGCCAGGTGAAGCTCGATGATGCATCCGCGCCTCCCGAGCCGGTTGCCATCAACCGGGTGTGCAATGGCCAATCTCATTTTGAAACCTGGACCGACGCCAAGGGGCGCTTCTCTTTCCAGGTGACCGCCGGCGGGAATGACGCGGGGCAGGCGGATGCGACCCAAAACAGCACGCCACCGAGCGATCTCACGACTCCCATCGGCGTTTCAACGGGGACCTACATGCCGGTGGTCGCCGCTCTACGCGATTGCGAACTGCAGGCCGTGCTGGCGGGCTATCGGTCGGAGCTGGTCAGTATCGCTGTGAAGAGCCGTTCCGACGATGGCCGCCTCGGCGTCATCACGCTACATTCACTGTCCCATGCCACCGCCCTGACGGTGAGCGCGACCACGCTGGAGGCCCCGGCCAACGCCCGCAAGGCCTACGACCGGGGAATCGACGCGCTGGCGAAGCAGAAATTGGACGCTGCGGCGGACGAGCTCACCAAAGCTGTGACGGCTTACCCGAAGTTCGCCATCGCCTGGTATCAGCTCGGCCTGCTGCGCCAGAAACGGAATGACGCCGCCGGGGCCAATGAGGCCTGGAAGCAAGCGCTGGCGAGCGATCCCAAGTACGTCAGGCCTTATGAGAGACTGACGACGGTGGCCGACCACACGCAGGATTGGGCGTCTTCCGAAGCGTATTCCCGGGCCTGGATCCAGCTCGATCCCGACGACTTTCCAGGGGCATATCTGTATAACGCGGTTGCCAACGCCAGGCTGAATCACACGGAGGTCGCCGAGCGCGCCGCACGCCAAGGGCTGCAGATCGACAAGGAACACAGGATTCCGAGGCTCAACGTTGTGCTGGGGCTGATTTTGCTTGGGAAGAACGAGAATGCCGAGGCAGCCACGTACTTCCGGGCATATCTGGCGCTGGCGCCCAACGCAAACGATGCGGCCGCAGCGCGGCAGCAATTAGTTTCTCTGGATGCAGCCGCGGCGGCGCGGCCGCAGTAGCACGCGGCCCTGAAGGCCGGTTAGGAAATAACGGCCACCGGCCGCTCCCTATGGTTGCAGCTCCGATGCGCCCGGTGCCGCAGCGCCGACCGGGTGTCGAGAAGAGTCTCGACACGGCACGCACGAGTGCGCGCGCCACGTGGGCCGTCAGGATTTACTTACTCCCGCGGAAAGTAATGCCCAGCTCGCGTAACTGCCGCTCGGGTACCGTCGCTGGCGCTTCGCACATCAAATCCGTTCCGCGCGCGGTCTTGGGGAACGGAATGACATCGCGGATGGAGCTCTCGCCAGCCAGAATCATCACCAGGCGGTCGAGTCCCAGAGCGATTCCACCGTGCGGCGGCGCGCCATATTCCAGCGCGTCCAACAGGAAACCGAAGCGGCGATGCGCTTCCTCGTCGCTGAAGCCCAACGCGGCGAACACTTTCGACTGCACGTCGCGGCGGTGGATACGAATCGAGCCGGAGCCGAGCTCGGTGCCGTTCAGCACCACGTCATAGGACTTGGCGCGGCAGCGTGCCGGATCGGAGACGAGCTTTTCCAGGTCTTCATCGTGCACGGAAGTGAAGGGATGGTGCGCGGCGTTCCAGCGGTTCTCTTCGTCGTCCCACTCGAACATGGGGAAATCGACCACCCAGAGGAACTGGAAATTCTTCGGATCGAGCAGCTTGTGGCGGTCGTTGAATTTCTGCGCGCAATAAAGCCGCAGTTGGCCGCAGGCCTGGTAGACGGTCCGTTCGGGGAGCTGGCCCTTCGGCTCGCCGGCCCAGGTGGCCAGCACCAGCAGGTCGTTCTGCTGCGCTCCCGTGCGTTCGCGCACGTGCGCCATGGGCCCGGGGTAGTCGCGTTCCAGGCGCTTGAAATCGTCATAGACGCGGAGGCCGAGTTGCTGGCCGAAGGCTTTCAGCTCGTCGCGTTCCTTGCGGCTGGCGACGCCGGTCGCGGGAATGTGGATGGCGACCAGCGGCAGGCCACCGGCCGCCAGTTCCGGCGCCAGGTCCTCGACAGGGTGCATGGGCGGGATGCGGCAGTCGGGCTTGTCGCTGCCATAGCTGCGCATGGCTTCCGCGTAGGTGATGCGCGGGAACGGCGTCGCGATCTCGAATCCGGCCACGGCGCACGCGTTCTTCAGCATGGGCTCGATCACCTCGAAAATGCGCTCCTGCTGGGGGAACGACATTTCCAGGTCGATCTGCGTGAACTCCGGCTGGCGGTCGGCGCGCAGGTCTTCGTCGCGGAAGCAGCGCACGATCTGAAAATACTTTTCGTAGCCGCCCACCATCAGAAGCTGCTTGAAGATTTGCGGCGATTGCGGCAGCGCATAGAACGTGCCGGGCTGCACGCGGCTGGGCACCAGGTAATCGCGCGCGCCCTCCGGCGTGGAGCGGGTCATGAAGGGCGTCTCGATTTCCAGGAACCCGGCCGAATTCAGGTGCTCGCGGATGGCGAAGGCGATCTTCGAGCGCAGAATGATATTGCGCTGCATGCGCGGCCGGCGCAAATCCACGTAGCGGTATTTGAGGCGGGCGTCCTCGGCGACGTCCACCTGCTCTTCCATGGGGAAGGGCGGCGTGCGGGATTCGTTCAACAGCCAGATGCTGGAAGCCACAACCTCGATTTCGCCGGTGGGGAGGTTCGGATTCACGTTGGTGGCGGAGCGCAGCGCGACCTTGCCCTCGACGGCGATCACGTACTCGGGGCGCACCTGCTCGGCGCGGCTGTGCACGGCGGGTCCGACGTCCTCATGAAAGACGACCTGGGTGATGCCATCGCGGTCGCGCAAGTCGACGAAGATGACGCCGCCGTGATCGCGGCGGCGATGCACCCAGCCCATCAGGACCACGGTTTTGCCTTCGTCGGCGGCTCGCAACGTTCCGCAGTAATGCGTGCGGCGAAGGTCGCCCAGAAAATCCAGTGTGACGGAAGTTTCCATATCGATGCTCAATTCCGCGCGGCGCCGAGCTTGGGAGCGATCTCGTCGCGGGTGACTTCTTCCTGCCGGCCGGTGGCCATTTCCTTCAGCGCGTAACGCCCGGCGTTGATTTCGTTATCGCCCACGATCAGGGTGAAGCGGGCGCCCAGTTTGTTGGCCAGCTCGAGGATGCGCTTGAGCTTGCCCTCGGCGATTTCCACGGACGCGCCGCCTCGCCGCAAATCGCGCGCCAGCAGCGCGGCGTGGCGCAACGCCGGCTCGCCGAGCGGGGCGATGCACAGATCGAGCGCACTCGATTCCCGGGCCGCCACGCTCATCACCAGCCGGTCTTCGCCGATGGAGAAGCCGATGCCGGGCGAGTGCACCTTCGAGCCGAGCGATTCGGCGAGGCCGTCATAGCGTCCGCCGCCCAGCACGGAATTTTGCGCGCCCAATCCGCCGTGCACCACTTCGAAAGTGGTCCGCATGTAGTAATCCAGGCCGCGTACCATGCGCGGGCGGACGGTGTACTCGAGGCCCCGGTCGTCCAGATGACGCTTCACCGCATCGAAATGCGTGCGGCAGGCGTCGCACAGGTGGTCGAGAATATTGGGCAGCTTGTCTATGATGGGCTGGTCGGCTTCTACTTTGCAATCGAGCACGCGCAGTGGATTGGTCACGGCGCGGCGCTGGCAATCGCCGCACAGGCTCGCCGCCACCGGCTCAAGCGCGGTGCGCAGCTTCTCGACGTACTGCGGGCGGCAATTGTGGTCGCCCACCGAGTTGATCAGCAACTCGAACCCGGTGAGCCCGGCGCGCCCGAGGATCTCGATCACCATTTCGATCACTTCCGCGTCCACCGCGGGAGATTCCGAGCCGATGGCTTCGGCGCCGATTTGATAGAACTGCCGGTAGCGGCCCGCCTGCGGACGCTCGCGACGGAACATGGGGCCGATGTAGTAGAGCTTCTGCACGCCCGGCCGCTGATCGAGCCGGTGCTCGATATAGGCGCGAATCACCGAAGCTGTGTTTTCCGGGCGCAGCGTCAGCGAAGATCCGTCGCGGTCGTCGAAGGTGTACATCTCCTTGTTGACGATATCGGTGTCGGCGCCCACGCCGCGCGCGAACAACTGCGTCTCTTCGAGGATGGGGGTGCGGATCTCGCCATAGTTGTAAGCGCGGAACACGGCCCTGGCCTCGCGCTCCACGGCATTCCAGTTTTCCGTGAATGGGGGCAGTAAGTCCCTGGTTCCTTTGACGGCTTTAATCAAGGTAGTTGGAAAAACCATGCTAACATGGCGCGGCGCGTGCGCCGAATGCGACTCATGTGATAGCTTGCTTCACATGGGCGATCTTACGGTGCTGGTTTTGGCGAATCCCACGGAGCCACAGCTTGCCATGCTGGAACAACTGCCGGCGGAAACCAATATCGCGGTGGGCGAACAGGTGGAATCGTTCGAGCGGGCGGCCGGTGACGCAGACGTCATCTTCAATTGGTCGGGCAGCCGGGACCTGCTGCGCGAAGTTTTTCGGATGTGCCCGCGTGTGCGCTGGGTTCACACGCGCTGGGCCGGCCTGGATGGGCTGCTGTTTCCGGAGCTGGTGGAGAGCGCGGCGGCGCTCACCAACGCCACGGGCGTGTTCAGCGAATCGCTGGGAGAGTTCGCATTGGCGGGCATTTTATTCTTCGCTAAGGACCTGGGCCGCATGATCCGCAACCAGGCCGCGGGAAAGTGGGAGCAGTTCGACATCGTCGAAATTACCGGCCAGACGTTGGGCATTATCGGCTACGGCGATATCGGCCACCAGGTGGCGGCGCGCGCGCGAGCGATGGGGATGCGGGTGGTCGCGGTGAAGCGTCATGCGCTTCCGGCCGGCGCCGCGGATGCTTGCGCCGAGCGAATCTACACGCCGGAGCGCACCGCCGAGATGATCGCGATTTCGGATTACATCTTGGTGGCGGCGCCGCTCACGGCGGAAACGCGCGGGCTGATCGGCGAGCGGGAGTTCGCAGCGATGAAGGCAACCGCGGTAGTGATCAACCTCGGGCGCGGGCCGGTGATCGACGAAGCCGCCATGGTGCGCGCGCTCGACCGACGCCAGATTCGCGGCGCGGTGCTGGATGTGTTCGATACCGAACCGCTGCCGGAGGGTCACCCGTTCTACCGCCTGGACAACGTGCTGGTTTCGCCGCACACGGCCGACCACACCGCGGACTGGCTGGAGCGGGCCATGCAACTCTTCCTCGACAATTTCGAGCGCTTCCGGAAAGGCCAGCCGCTCGACAATTTAGTAGACAAGAAATTGGGTTACTAAGCGCGGCATGATAAAATAGGCCAGTCCCACCGATGGATTATCTCAAAGGGCTCAACGCGCAGCAGCGTGAGGCGGTGAGTTGTACGGAAGGGCCGCTGTTGATCCTCGCGGGGGCGGGAAGCGGCAAGACGCGGGTTATCACGCACCGCATCGCGCATATCATCGTTTCCCGGCATGTGCCGCCGTCCGCCATCCTGGCCGTAACTTTCACTAACAAAGCGGCCGGCGAGATGCGCGAACGGGTTGCGGCGCTGCTGGCGGACACACGGCTCGATTCCGCGCCGCGCGTATCCACGTTTCATTCCTTCTGCGTGCGGCTGCTGCGCAGCGACGGCGAACCGCTGGCGCGCATCCGGCCCGGTTTCACGCGCCGGTTCAGCATTTACGACGACGACGACCAATTGGCGATCGTCAAATCGGCTTACCGTTCGCTGGGGCTGGTCGAGAAGGATTTCATGCAATACCGCTCCGCGCTGGCGGGTATCAGCCACGCGAAGAATACCAATCAGAACGCGGCCGATCTTTATAAGCAGTCGGTGAACAAACAGACCGAGGCGCTGGCGGCGGTATTCGAGGACTACGAAAAGACGCTGCGCAATTCCAACGCCCTGGATTTCGACGACCTGCTGCTGGAGGCGGTGCGTCTGCTGAAGCACGACGACGCCACTCGCCAGACCTGGAACCGTCGCCTGAGCCACATGATGGTGGACGAATACCAGGACACTAATCGGAGCCAGTACGAACTGATGCGCCTGCTGACCGAAGAGCAGCGCAACGTATGCGTGGTGGGCGACGAAGACCAGTCCATCTATAGCTGGCGGGGAGCGGACATCCGCAACATTCTCGATTTCGAGCGCGACTATCCCAACGCGCGGGTGATCCGGCTGGAACAGAATTACCGGTCGACGAAGAACATCCTGGCGGCGGCTTCCAGGGTGGTGGAGAACAACAAGGAGCGCAAAGGCAAGAAGTTGTGGACGGACGCGGCGGCCGGCGACCTGTTGGGCCTGTACGCGGGGTTCGACTCGGAGAACGAGGCCCTGTTCGTGGCCGATACGATCGAAAAGCACCTGGCGGCCAACCCCGACGACCGCGTCGCCGTGCTCTACCGCACTAATTTCCAATCGCGGCAGCTTGAGGAAGCGCTGCGGCGTTACGGGCGCGCTTACAAGGTGGTCGGCGGTTTCAGCTTTTACCAGCGCGCGGAAATCCGCGATATGGTGGCGTACCTGCGGCTGGCAATGTCCTCGACCGATTCCACCAGCCTGCTGCGCATCGTCAACACTCCGGCGCGGGGGATTGGCCGAACCACGGTAGAACAGATCGAGCGCCACGCACGCGAGCTCGGGCTGAGCCTCTGGGACGCCGTCCAGGGAGTGGTGGACGACCGCGGGCTTTCCACCCGTTCCCAGTCCTCGCTGGTGCTGTTCCGCAACCTGATGCAGGATATTTCGCTGGTGGCCAGCGCGTCCCCGCTGCCGGAGGTGATCCGCTTCGTGCTGGAACGCACCGGCTACCGCAAAATGCTGGAGCAGGAGCGGACACCCGATTCCGAAGCGCGCCTGGAGAACCTGGACGAACTGATCACCGCCGCCGCCGAAGCCGAATCGCGCGGCGAATCGCTGTCCGATTTCCTGGATCACGCCGCCCTGGTGGCGGAAGTTGACACATACGACGAAAGCGCGCCGGTCACGCTGATGACGCTGCACAACGCCAAGGGGCTGGAATTCCCGATGGTGTTCCTGACCGGCATGGAGCTGGGCCTGTTTCCGCATAGCCGGTCGATGAATTCCGAACAGGCGCTCGAAGAGGAGCGGCGGCTCTGCTACGTGGGAATGACGCGGGCTCGGCGCCGGCTGATTCTGACGTGGGCCAAGTACCGGCGGCGGTATGGAGGCGGTGAACAGGAGCGCTCAACCCCTTCCTGGTTCTTGAGCGAAATTCCCGAGGAATTGCTGGTGAATCTGGGACCGCAGGACGAGGCGGGCGAAGTGGACCCGAGCGCCGAGCGCTTCGACGCGCGGCACACCCCGCGGCGCAGCACATTCACCGGCCCGACGTTCAACTCGGTGTCCAACGTGGCGCAATTCTTCGAGCAGCGCGGCATACCTTTCGGCGCGGCGAAGACGCCGGGGCCGGTGGCTCCGCCGCAGCCGCGGCCGCCGGTGCCCTCGAAACCGCTGGCCGCCGCGCCGCCGCCGGTTCGCCGAGGGGCTCGCGCGGGCATGGTGGTCGAGCATCCCAAGTACGGCACCGGCACCGTGGTGCGCCGCGAAGGCGACGGCGACAATGCTAAGATCACAGTTAATTTCCCTCGCTACGGCTTAAAAAAACTGGTGGAAAAGTACGCGGGATTGAAAAGGAACGGATGAATACCACGAAGGTAACCGACAAGCTGGAACGGAAGAAGATAAAGCGGACGGCCCGCAAGAAGGCGGCTCCCAAGGCCAAACGCGCCTCCGGCGTGGCGCGCGGGTCGCTCAAGAAGAGGATCCGCCGGCAGGTGCAGGGCCAGCGCAAGCGTTAGCCCGATTGCTCATCGGGCGGACGCGCGCGGTTGGAAGAAGCCGGCATCGTCCGCCTGGGTCCGCCCGGCAAGGCGGTTAGATCGAAAACATCGGTTCGTCCACTGCCCAAGGCCGGGAGATCCTCGAGTGAGCCTTTTTCGAACCAAGAGCATCGATGCATTGATCGCGGCGTCGGAAGCCCCGAATCAACGGCTGCGCCGCACGTTGGGCCCATGGAGTTTGACCGCGCTGGGCATTGGCGCGGTGATCGGCTCCGGCATCTTCACGCTCACCGGCACGGCGGCCGCCGGCAAAGTGATCCCCATCAAATCGATCCTCGAGGCGACGGTGATCGACCTGGTCCTCCACGGCTCGCACGCCGGATCGCAGTTGGGGCGTCCCGGCGCCGGTCCGGCCATCACGCTGTCGTTCCTGCTGGTCGCGATCGCCTGCCTTTTCGCCGGCCTGTGCTACGCGGAGCTGGCGTCGATGATACCTATCGCCGGCAGCGCCTACACCTACTCTTACGCCATCCTGGGTGAAATCGTGGCCTGGGTTATCGGCTGGGATCTGATTCTCGAGTATGCCGTCTCGAACATGTCGGTGGCGGTGGGGTTTTCCGCGTACCTGCAGGACTTGTTTCAGAATTTATTCGGCTTTCAATTACCGTCGCGGTGGGCCTTTCCGCCGTTTCCCGCGGCCGGCGGACCGGCGGGCTGGTTCAACGTTCCCGCGTTGCTGATCACCATGCTGGTGACCGTGGTGCTGGTGCGCGGCGTGCGCGAAAGCGCCGGAACCAACACCGTCATGGTGGCGATCAAGATAGCCGCCATTCTGATTTTCTGCATTGGCGCGGCGGGCGCCATCAAACCCGGCAACTGGCACCCGTTCGCGCCGCACGGCTTCCCCGGCATTCTCACCGGCGCATCCATCGTCTTCTTCACCTACATCGGTTTCGATTCGGTCTCCACGGCGGCCGAGGAATGCAAGCGCCCGCAGCGCGACCTGCCCATCGGCATCATCGCCACGCTGATCGTCTGCACTATTCTTTACGCGTCGGTGTCGCTGGTGCTGACGGGCATTGCCCACTATCAGACGCTGAACACGGATTCGCCGGTGGCCGACGCGCTGAAGGCGCTGGGCTACAACCGTCTGCGCCTCATCGTCACCGCCGGCGCCCTGATGGGCATGTTGTCTTCGCTGCTGGTGTATCAGTATGGGCAGGCGCGCATCTGGTTTGCGATGTCGCGCGACCGCCTGCTGCCGGGCCTGTTTTCGAGGGTGCACAAGAAGTTCCAGACGCCGCACGTGAGCACCTGGATCGCCGGCTTTTTCGTGGGCATTCCAGCCGGCATCTGGGACATCGACACCTTCGCCGAGCTATCGAACATTGGCACGCTGTTCGCGTTCGTGCTGGTATCGCTCGGGGTGATCGTCCTGCGCAAGAAGCAGCCGGAAAGGCCGCGCTCGTTCCGCGTGCCGTTCGTGCCGCTGTTCCCGATCATTTCGATCGTCTGCTGCCTGGTGCTGATGATGGGCCTGCCGCTGAAGACGTGGCTGCGGTTTTTTGTCTGGCTGGCGATTGGTCTGGCGATTTACTTCCCCTTCGGGCGGAAGCGCAGCACGCTGGCGGAACAGTAAGGGGCGATAGAATCATCAGTCTGTTCCAGGCTACAATCGGTGTATAGGTGTTTATCTGCCTAGCTGTATAGGTGTTAAATGGAAGAAGCCGTTCGCTGGAACATCAAGGTATCGAGAGGTACCGACCTGACTCTGCGCACCTTTCTGGGCGCCCAGGGAGCCAAGAAAGGCGACCTCTCAAAATTCATCGAGGAGGCCGTCCGCTGGCACGTGTTTCATCGCACCGTGCAGGACATCCGGGAGCGCAATGCGGATACCGACCCGGATGAGTTGCAGCGCATCATCGACGAAACCGTGAGCGAGGTCCGCGCTGAACGCCATGCCAAAGGGAATCGCTGACAAAGCCTGATGCGCGTGGTGCTCGATACCAACATCCTGATTTCCGCCCTCATGATTCGACTGGGAAGCCCGGCCGCCATCTATCGCGCCTGGCAGGAGGGACGATTCACCCTCCTGACCTGCGCCGAGCATCTCGACGAACTGCGCGCCACGCTGCGCAAGCCCGCGATCGCCGAGCGCATCAAACCCTATAAAGCCGGCGCCCTGGTGAACGAAATGAAAAAGCTTGCCGAGAGCGTGGACGCATTGCCGCGCGTCCGCCGCTCTCCCGATCCCACCGACGATTTTCTGTTGGCCTTGTCCGAAGCGGGCGGGGCCGATTATCTGGTGACGGGCGACAAAAGCGGGCTGCTGAAGCTCGAACACCACAAAGAAACGCGGATCGTTTCCGCGCGCGCATTCGCGGCGTTGTTCGGGTGAGCATCACGCAGTTCTGAACAGCGTGATTTATTGCCCGGCTGGCTCGTTACCGCTCAGGAGGATGGATCAAGGGGATGTCGTTAACAAGTCAAGTTGTCCGGTTTTAATAATTAGTGATCTGTCCGCTTTGTGAAACAAAGCGATGCGGCCTTTAGGCCGCCGCCTTGTGGGTTTTGGGTTTGGCCTTTGCTTTGGTTTTG